>WNGI01000614.1_pt1 | contig 35362 bp, 39 predicted proteins | sample 5400621 | NCBI WGS metagenome assembly WNGI01 (sample SAMN13153374, study PRJNA577476) | soil metagenome | isolation source: 20 cm soil or saprolite under Garry oak tree replicate 1 | place: USA:California | collected 2016-06-15
TCGTCCGAGGCGCAGAAGAGCGGCAACGGCCTGCGCATCATCGCCGCGCACACAGTGCTCGACCACAGCGCGGGCGAGCGGTTCGAGCTGCACACACAATCGGCCACCAACCACGTCACGATCCTTTCGCAAGACGGCGCCGAGGTCGTCAGCGAGATCGACATCGGGCGTCCGTCTTTTCGCGCCGCTGACCTGCCCGCGCGGTTCGAGGGCGAGCCCGACCGCGTGCGCCTTCACACGCCCGCCGGCGACCTGGAGGCGATGCTGGTGTCGGTCGGGAACCCGCACTGCGTCGTCATCGGGCAGCCGGTCACGAAGGAGCGCTGCCTCGAGCTCGGCCCCGTGCTCGAGCGCCACGAAGCTTTCCCGGAGCGAACCAATGTGCAGCTTTTCGAGGTCCTTCATCGTGCGCGCCTGCGCATCGAGATCTGGGAGCGCGGCGCAGGCTACACCCTGGCTTCCGGCACCAGCGCGAGCGCGGTCGCGGCCGCGTGCATGCGCGCGGGGCTGGTGGACGATCGGGTCACGGTACAGATGCCGGGCGGCGAGCTCGCCGTGCGCAAGAGCGAAGAGGGGACTCTCATCCAGTCTGGGCCCGCGCGGCGCGTCTACCGAGCGCGAGTCGACCTAGCCGACTTTTCCTAACCGCGCCACCGCGTCGGGCAGCTCGGCGAGACCGCGCAGCACGGCGTCGGCGATCGATGGGTCGTCCTTCTCGCCCTGACGGTTGACCCACACGCGCGGGATGCCCAGCTCGTGCGCCGGCTTGATGTCGTGGAAATAGCTCTGGGCGACGTGAATCCACACCGCCGCCGACGAGCCGAACGTCGACTTGAACAGGTTGAAGTGCGCGTGGTCCGGCTTGTACGCGGAGACGTCTTCCGCGGTGACGACCGCGTCGAACGCCACCGGCAAACGCCGCTGCGTTTGGGCGATGAGGTCGCGGTCGCAGTTCGTAAGCAGCGCCATCTTCCAGCCCGCCTTCTTCAGCGCGCCAAGCGCCGCGCCAACGTCTCCGAATGGCGGCCAGTAAGGAATCGTCGAGACCAGCGCGGTCGCGTCGTCAGGCTTCAGGTCGAGACCGAGCTGTGTCGCAACGCGCCTGGTGGTCTCCGAGAGGATCGCGCGGTACCGCCGAAACGGCCCGTCGGACTCGACCTCGGCCTCGAGGTCGATGTAGGCGGCGAGAAAGTCGTTGCCGCGCCCCGGAAACAGCAGCTCACCCGTAGTCCGGATGCCGTGGCGCCAGTCGATCAGGGTGCCGAAGCAGTCGAACGTCAGCCAGCGGTCAGAGCTCACCCGGCGGTAGGGAGGTACTCCTGGATCGCGTGCGCGAGGTGCTGCATGGTCATCGACTGCAGCCACACGCGGCCGGGCCCGGTCAGCGCGGCCAGGAAGATGCCGTCGCCGCCGAAGAACGCGTTCTTGATGCCCGGGATCGTGGTGATGTTGAACTGCACCGACTCCTGGTACATGCCGACGTGTCCTGGATGCACGCGCAGCGTGTTGCCTGGCTGCAGGTCGTACATCACGACCTCGCCGTGCAGCTCCACCCACGCGTGGCCCTGGCCGACCAGCCTCTGCATCCGAAATCCGGTGCCGCCGAAGATGCCGGCGCCGAGGCGCTGCTGAAAGCCGATCGAGAACTGGATACCGGGCGTGCCGCACATGAAGCCGTGGCGGTGGACCATGTAGCCGTAGCCAGGCGCGATCTCCAACGGGAGGATCTGCCCTGGCAGCTTCGCCGCGAACGCGAGCAGGCCCTGCCCGCCGACAGACGTGTACTCCGTCATGAAGAGAGTTCCGCCCGCGACCGCCCTGCCGAGCGCGCCGAGAAAGCCGCCCTGCTGGCCGCCGGCCGTGGTCGACGTCTGCATCTGAATCGCCGCCGACATCCACGACAGCTGGCCGGACTCCGCGAACACCTTCTCATTCGGCTGCATGTTCAGCTCGAGGACTGGCATCACCGTGCCGACGATCTTTGGTTCCATCGACCTAACCTCCCGAAAGCAGTGAGCCGACCAGCGAGCTGCTTCCCGACTCGCGGTGAGGCAGGTACTCGGCGATCGCATGAGCGAGATGCGGCATCGACATCGACTGGAGCCACACGCGTCCGGGGCCGGTGAGCGTCGCGAGAAAGATGCCGTCGCCGCCGAACAACGCGTTCTTGATGCCGGGGACGGTGGTGATGTTGAACTGCACGCTCTCCTGGTACATACCGACATGCCCGGGGTGGACCCGCAGCGTGTTGCCCGGCTGCAGGTCGTAGGTGACGACCTCGCCGTTGAGCTCCACCCAGGCGCTGCCCTGGCCTTGCAGGCGCTGCATGCGAAAGCCGGTGCCGCCGAAGACGCCGGCGCCCAGCTTCTGCTGGAAACCGATCGAGAACTGCACGCCCGGAGTCCCGCACATGAAGCCGTGGCGGTGCACCATGTAGCCGGACGACGGCGTGATCTCCATCGGCAGGATCTGGCCAGGCAGCTTGGCGGAGAAGGTGAGCAGCCCGGGGCCGCCGGCCGCCGTGTACTCGGTCATGAAGAGCGTTCCGCCGGCGACCGCGCGGCCCAGCGCGCCGAGGAATCCGCCCTGCTGCCCGCCGGCCGTCGTCGACGTCTGCATCTGGATCGCCATCGACATCCACGAGAGCTGACCCGACTCCGCAAAGACCTTTTCGCCCGGCTGCATGTTCAGCTCTAGCACTGGCAGCACGGTGCCGATGATCTTTGGGTCCATCGCTTCCTCTTAATGCAGAACTGGCCGGCTCGGCGAAACTCTAATGCAACCGGGCGCAGGTCTGGTCCGGGCTAAGCCACTCCGCAAACAGCGTGCTCTTTGGCATGGAGGCTGGTCATCAACGTGACCACGGCGCTCAGCGCGTCGTATGTCGGAGAACTCTGGGTGGACACTGCGAGGAGGTAAGGCCCAACCCTCGACTCGATGTCTGTGAACACGCCCTCGGACGTGCCAGGGAGCTGGTACGCGAAGGTGTCGTCACCGATCGTCACGGTCGCGGGAATCGTCTCCACGCCGTTGCGTTCGTTCGGCTTGTCGTTGGGAATGTTCATCACCCTCTGGTTCGCCAACCATTTCTGCGCCATCTGCACGCTCCCGAAGTCAGAGCTCGCCACGGCGACGTGGAAGAGCTGCGCGGCACCTGCGCGGCCCTGCTCGCTGTGCTGGAAATCCCGTTGTGCGCGTCCAACGAAGCCCGGATAAAAGGCGTCGCCATTGCCCCAGAGACCAAGAACCGGAGAGCTCCCGTCATTGGCCGCAAGCCATCCGGTCGCGCTGGACCCCAAGGCTGACTCCACCTCCGGCAGCGTCAGCAGACCCGTCGTCTGCGCCACGCAATGGACGGCAGCGAGGACTCTCGGCGTCGCCGCCGCGCCGCAGGCGGTGAGCAGAAGAACCCCGGCGAAAAGCGAGATGACTCTCATCTTCTCTTTAGTGGTGGACGTGCTCCAGAGTCGCGCGACGACCTGACCTGCGTCCGGGCGCTCGCGAGCAGCTCTCGCAGATCCCCACCACCAGCACCTCCGTGCGCACTGGCTTGAACCGGTGCTGCTCCTCGAGGTGACCTTCGATCGCCGCGACCAGGTCTTCCTCGATGTGCAGCACGCCGCCACACACCTGGCACACGGCGTGGTGGTGCTCGCCGCTGGCCAGCTCGTAGTGAGTCGCGCCCTCGCCGAGGTGCGCCGCGTAGATGGCGCCCGTCGCGGTCAGGGCTTCCAGGCCGCGATACACGGTGCTGCGCGGAAACGTCGACCGCGTGCGCCGCAGCTCTTCGATGATCTGATCGGCGGTGCAGTGGCCGCCCAGCTGGACGATGGCCTCGTACACCATCGAGCGCTGCGTCGTTCGTCTCGTTCCCGTCGTCGCGCTCATCCAGGTATCACCCACAGCGAGCGATCCGCCTGCGTGAGCAATCTGGCGCCGTGGGACTCCACCACGATGTCGTCCTCGATGCGGACGCCGCCCCAGCCCTGCATGTAGATGCCGGGCTCGACGGTGCACACCATGCCCGCTTCGAGCGTCGTGTGGGATCCCGGGTCGAGGCTCGGATCTTCATGCGCCTCCAGCCCGAGCCCGTGGCCGGTGCGGTGGATGAAGTCATCGCCGTGGCCCGCCCGCTGGATAACTTCGCGTGCGGCGGCGTCCACGTCGCCCGCCGCGGCTCCCGCGCGAACCGCGGCGATGGCCGCGTCATGGGCGTCGCGCACCACGCGGTGCACCTCGTCCTGCTCGCGCGTGGGTTCGCCCGCCACCGCCATGCGCGTGGTGTCGGCGCAGTAACCGTCGACCGCGGCGCCGAAGTCCAGCAGCACCAGGTCGCCGGGCGCCAGCCTGGTGTCGGCCGGCCGGTGGTGCGGCACTGCGCTGTGATGGCCGAACTGCACAAGCGGCTCGAACGAAAGCGTGCCTCCCGCGCCGCTGATCGCCGCGGTGATCATGTTGGCCACCTCGAGCTCCGACTGGCCGACACGGATCGCGCGCACGACCTCTTCATATGTGTGATCGGTGATCGCGGCCGCGCGATGCAGCTTCTCCAGCTCGCCTGCTGTCTTGACGCTTCGCATCCGCCGCACCTCGCCGGAGATGTCGGACATGTGGCGCAGCTGCAGCAGCTCGGCCTGGCGGACCGTCAGGTGGTCCTTCTCCACCGCCACCCGTTCCGCGCCGGTCAACGCCTCATGCACCAGCGCGTGCGGATCCTGGCCGTCGCTCCACGCCACGACGCCCACATCAGAGACGGCCCCGACGGCGTGGTCCTTCTCGAGCGCAGGGACGATGAGCGTCGCGCCCTCAGGCCGGATCGCAAGCGCCATCAGGCGCTCCATCGGCTCGCTGCGAAAGCCCGTCAGGTAGGCGACGGAGACCGGCCGGGTGATGTACGCGGCGTCAACGTGCTGGCTGGCCATCCACGCCCTGAGACGCTGGAGATGTCCCGTGCCGGCCGCAGTGAAAGCGCCGCTAGTCAATGCCTACTATGCGCACCCGGTAAGTGCCGCTCGGAGTGCTGACCTCGACCTCGTCGCCGACTTTGTGACCCAGCATTGCCTTGCCCAGCGCCGACTCGTAACTGACCCGGCCGGACTTGGGATCGGCCTCCGTCGGTCCGACGATGCGGTAAGTCTCCTCGTCCTCAGCCTCCTCGCGGAACCGGACGGTGCTGCCCATCGCGACCTGGCCGGGAACGCGGTGCTCGTCGATGAGCACGTGGTTCTTGATGATCACCTCGAGCTCGTTGATGCGGGCCTCTTTCATGCCCTGCTCGTTCTTGGCCGCGTGGTACTCGAAGTTCTCGGACAGGTCGCCCAGCTCGCGGGCCGCCTTGATCTTGGCCGCGATCTGGGGCCGCCAGACCCGCGTGAGCTCCTCGTGCTCCTTGCGGACGGCTTCCAGGCCCTCGGGAGTGATGTGGACGTCTTCAGCCATGGAGTCGAGTTTACTGAGCCTTGTATGGGGCCCCCACGAAATCACGGCCTAGCCTCTGATTTCGTGGGGATCTTTCCTATACATTCCGCGCCATGAGAAGGCTCCTGCTCACGATCGCGATGCTGCTGATGGGGATGGCCCTCGTCGGCGGCGCCGCCGCAGCCCTCGTGCCGACGTCGCTGGTGCCGCTCGACCAGGAGGTCGGGACGCACACCTCGGCGGCCGGCGCCGTGCTGGGCATCGGGCTCATGGCTGCCGCGTTCAACCCCTCCGCCAACGTCGCCTGGGTGCGAGCGGGGATCCTCTACGGGCTCGTCGTGCTCGCCTTCGAGGGCGGCTCATACCTGCTCTGGCGGGAGCCGTTCCACATCGGACCGGTGTTCTTCGGGCTGGCCTTCAGCCTGCTGCTGATCGCGCTGTACCCGCAGCGGAGGGACCTGGTGCCCCACGACACGCCCTCCCCGAGCAAGACCGCGGCGCCCGCGCCGAAAGCTGAGCCTGCGCCGAAAGCCGAGCCCGCGCCTGAGCCGGCTGAGAAGAAGGAGACCGCTCCCCCCGCCTAGCGGGTCGGTACGAGCGCCTGGGCCTCGGCCATCATGCGTTTCTGCAGGAACGTCGAGCCGAAGTAGATCAGCGCCCCCAGCGCGGCGCCGACGGCAGCCGCCAGCGCTGCGTGCAGCGCTTCGTTGCTGACGACCGGAACCGCGGCCAGCACGTCGTCGCCGATGATGACCGCGAGCGACAGCGCAATCGGAGTGATCACCGGCAGCCGCTGCAGCTGACGCATCACCGGCGGCACCGGCGGCTCGACGCGTCCGACCATCCGCTGGCCCATGATCCCGACCGACCGCACGTGCCGAAGGTATGGCGTCACCGTGAGCACGACGTTCACCTGGTTGCCCGGGATCTGCTTGAGGCGCGCGGGCGGCACCAGGTACTGCTCTGATCCACCGCGGGTCTGCACCATCAGGAGGCCGAGCCCCATCGAGTTGCTGACGGTGCTCGCGCCGATGAGCTGTCCCTGCACCAGCCTGGCCTCAGCGCGTCGGTCTTTCAGCGCCAGGCGAAAGCCTGGGGCGACGAAGCTCGCGAGCAGCGCGATCGGCAGCAGCCATGCGACGGCGGCGGCGATGGCGTCGGCCCAGCCGTAGAACGGCCGCAGCACAAGGATCAGGGCCGCCATCACGATCAGGCACGCGACCGCGATGCCGATCGCGATGTAGCCGAGCCGGATCACGAAGTCGGGCGCGTAGCCCTGCAGCATCCCGCCCGCCTCGACGTAGCGCTCACGCTGCTTGCGGGTCGTCCCCTGAGCCATCTGGCCAGGAGCGGGCGCTTTCGGCTTGACCCGCCGCATCTGGGCGCGGACCTGCTTCTTCCCCATCTAGTGGGGCTGCTCCTTCCTCATCTAAAGCGGGAGTGTATCGGTCCCCGGATAGGTGATGTGCCCGTTTGACACCAACGCGAACGGAGTCAGTCGGTGGGCGGCGGGCTCGACCTTGCCCGTGATGTGCCGGACCTCGACGTCCTGGACCGTCAGCGCGTCAGCGATGAGCGACCGGTGGCAGCGCCACGGCACCGCTTCGGCGCACATGATGGCCGTGGTCTTGGCGGCGGCCAGCGCGCGCAGGCGGTCGATTCCGCGCTGGAAATCGCCGGTCTGCATGTAGTCGGCGTAACCGCGGAACGAGTCGTTTCGCCAGCCCGCGTTGACCGAGTCGGGTCGCGGCTTGCGCAGCCCACCGAGCTCAGGCATGTGCGCGTACTCGACGCCGCGCTCGGGCAGCGTCAGTTCCAGCGACGCACGCGCGAAATGGGGCATGCGCCGGGAGCCCGGCGCCGTACGCACATCCACCAGGCGCTCCACTCCGTGCGACCTCAGCAGCTCGGCAAGCTCGTCCAGCGAGCGCGTCGAGTGACCGATCGTCAGAACTACGAGCGGAGCGTGGGATCCACCAGCGGGACGAGAACTCTCTTCGTGTATGTCTGACCGTTGTACGAGAACGTGCCCGAGAAGAGATAGGCGGGCTCGTAGAAACCCTCGCCGTGGGACACCGCCAGTGCGTACACGAGCTCGACCGTCTTGAGGTCGACCGTGGGCACCGGCTGGATTGTTTGCGTCGATGCCGGCGCGGAAGCGAGAGCCACCCGCACCGCGTCGTCGTTGGAGATGAGGCGGTACGTCGTGGCGTCGAGGTTCAGCGGCAGCGGGCCGGAGGCTGCAGTGATGGCGCCGTTGCTGATGTCGACGCCCGCCCCGTATCGCTGGCCGATCCAGTTGATGAGAAACACCACACCGCCGTCCGGCAGCTGGAACGCACGCGAGTACTGAACAAGCACATGTCCGTTCGCCTGCTGGACCGTGACCTCGTTGGGCCAGGACGGCACCAGGCTGTAGCCGCCCAGGAATGTTGCCGCCGCACCCCGGGAATCCGCGCCGCCTGTGCTGACGGGGCTCGTGGGCGCCAGGTTGAAATAGGGCTCGAGGGGCAATTGAGGCTCGGTCGGTTGAACCGTGAGGACGAACGCCTGGCCCCTGTACGTGCCCAGGAATCCGCTTCCGGACCGCACCTGTTTGTCGCTCGAGGCGCCGACAGAGGCAGCGAATTCATCGGCCAGACTCGCGCTGGGTTCGGCGTATCGGTAGACCGGCGCTTGCACCGACTGCAGCGGCATCTGACCCGTCCACCGAAGTGTCGCCGGCCCGAAATACAGGTTCGACTGATCCAGGGCGAAGCCGCTCGACAAGCTGGGGCCGTTCGCGGCAGGGGCGGGCACAAGGCCGGGATGCAAGGCGGGGGTGGGCAGCTTGCCGGCGTCGCTCAATTGTGCGTCGGGCCGAGTCGCAGGCCGCTGTTCAGCAGGATGCCGGCCCCGACCACCACGACCAGCAGCACGGCGACCGCGCCGAGCGGGATGGCGGGTGCCTGGCGGAACAGGGCGCCCGTCGAGCCGATCACATCGCGCAGGCGCGTCCAGAGCGGCCGCCTGGCCTGCATCCGCAGCCACAGCTCGTCCTCGAAGCCGCGACGCGGTCGAGTGGTCGCGAACGCATCGTCCAGCTCGCGCTGGAGCGCTGCCAGCTCGAGGTCTTCCTTGTCGTCACTCAACGGCTTGTTCCTCGCCGGCGACCGCGTCGCGCAGCGCCTTCAGAGCTCGGTGATACAGCATCTTGGCCGCGTCCTCGCTGCAGCTCATCAGGTGACCGACCTCGTCGAAGCTGAGCCCCGAATGGCGCAGGGAGATCGCGTCGCGCTGGCGCTCCGGCAGGCGAGCCACATGCGCGAGCAGCCCCTGGTACTGGATTCGGTCCTCGGCCATCGCGGACGGATCTTCCTCGGCCTCCGGCTGGTGCTCCATCGTCCGCTGCAGGCGGTCGCGCCGGCCGCGCGCCCGGAAATGATCGAGCGTGGCGTTGCGAGCGATGCGGAACAGCCACGCCGCGGGCGTGACGTTGCGCGGCTCGAAACGGTCGTATGCCTGGTAGGCGTTCATGAAGACCTGGGCGGTGATGTCCTCGGCGTCGGCGGAGGTGCCAACCTGCGCCCGGACATAGGCGTATATGCGCCCAAGATAGTCGCGGTAGACGTCCTCGAAAGGCGGCCGGTCGGAAGCCAAGGCCGGTTCATGGTATTTGGCGGCACTTCAGTTGAGGCAACGAGCCGCCACACGCGGATGTAACGCCGCTACGACCTGAGCGCCTGTCCCACCTCGACCGGACGGTTGGTGAAGATCGAGTCCGGCTTGCAGTACTTGCACCAGGCCACTCCCGCATCGTCGTCCACGGTCCACGTGCCTACCGCGCCGCCCGCGGAGTGCACCTGCTCCACCAACCCGCGGTCCATCGCGCCCCAGTGCGGCGAGAACACGTCGGCGCCCGCCTCGCGCAGCATGCGCGCCGGGTCCAACGGGCGAGCACCTTCGAGGATGCCGAGCTGGAGGCGCGGCTCCATCTCGCGCAACTTTCGAATCGCCGGATGGTGGAACGAGACCACAGCGCATTCCTGCACAGCGCCCAGCTGGCGCAGCATGTTCACGAGCTTCTCCTCGAGACCGTCGTAAGTGATTGGCAGCTGCTTGATCTCGATTACGAGACCGACCTTGCCCAGCGCCAGCTCGATGACGTCGTGGAGCAGCGGGATGTGCTCGCCCTCGCCGGCGTCGAGCTTCCGCAGGTGGGCCGCGGTGTGGTCGCGAACGAATCCCTGGCCGTTGGTTGTCCGCTCGAGCGTGTGGTCGTGGATGACGACGAGCCTGCCGTCGGACGACAGGTGGACGTCGCACTCGATTAGGTCGCAGCCGGCCTCGATGGCGGAGCGAAACGACCGCATCGTGTTCTCGGGGTTATGGGCCGGATTGCCGCGATGGCCGCCGAGCAGCGGCCGGCCCTCGTCGTGCGCGTTCTCGTAACGCGCTCGAATGCTCTCAGTCAACGCGCCCGAGCATAGCGCGCCGGCCGGCGACGGTTAGTGCGGAAAGGCGCACGCGACCTTCTCTATAGTGCACGGCATGGCCCCCACCGCGTCCCGAACCATCGCTGAGCTGCGCGCATCCGGACATCTGCACGAGTCCGTCAAGCACGAGATGCGCCGCAACCTGCTGGCGCGGCTGAGGTCAGGAGAGCCGCTGCTGGCCGGCATCGTCGGCTACGACGAGACAGTCCTGCCACAACTGTCCAACGCCATCATCTCCGGCCACGACGTGATCCTTCTCGGCGAGCGCGGCCAGGCCAAGAGCCGGATCATGCGCTCGCTGGTCAGCCTGCTCGACGAGCAGGTTCCGGTCATCGCGGGCTGCGAGATCAACGACCATCCATTCGCGCCCATCTGCAAACGCTGTCGCGACCTGGTGGCCGCCGGCGGGGACGACGTCGAGGTGGCATGGGTTCACCGCGACGAGCGATACGGCGAGAAGCTCGCGACGCCAGACATCTCGATCGCGGACCTCATCGGTGAGGTCGACCCGATCAAGGTCGCCGAGGGTCGGTATCTCGCCGACGAGCTGACCATCCACTACGGCCTGCTGCCTCGCACCAACCGCGGCATCTTCGGCATCAACGAGCTGCCCGACCTCGCCGAGCGCATCCAGGTCGGACTGCTCAACATCATGGAAGAGAAGGACGTGCAGATCCGCGGCTACCGCGTGCGTCTGCCGCTCGACCTCTTCGTGATCGCCAGCGCGAACCCCGAGGACTACACGTCGCGCGGCCGCATCATCACTCCGCTCAAGGACCGCTTCGGCTCGCAGGTGCGCACGCACTACCCGCTGACCACCGGCGAAGAGATGCAGATCATGGAGTCGGAGCGCAACCCGGTACCCGAGGACTTCGAGCTGATCTTCCCCGGCTTCATGAAGGAGATCGTCGCGGAGCTCACCCACCTCGCGCGACGCAGCCCGCACATCTCGCAGTCATCCGGCGTGTCGGTGCGCATGTCGATCGCCAACTTCGAGAACCTGGCGAGCAACTCGGTGCGCAGGGCAGCCCGGCTCGGCGAGTCGATCGCCGTGCCCCGGATCACAGACCTCGCGTACCTCACCTCCTCGACGGCGGGGCGCGTCGAGATCGAAGCGCTCGACGAGGGCAAGGAGGAGCAGGTTCTTTCGCGGCTCGAGCGCGGGGCGGTCAGCGCGGTGTTCAGCCGCTACTTCTCCGCGTCTCATTTCGACGGGCTCGTATCGCGATTTGAGGACGGCACGATGCTCGAGGTCGGCGAGGGCATCTCGGCTCGCGCATACACGCGCGCGATCGGTGAGGTGCCCGAGCTCGCGACGGCGCTGAAGAAGCTGAACCTGCCCGACCGGCCCGAGGTGCGCGCGTCGGTGATCGAGTTCCTGCTCGAGGGGCTGCATCTGAACAAGCGCCTTAATAAGGACGAGGTCGAAGGGCGCGCTGTTTACCGCAGGTAGCGAGTCCTAATCCCCTCACCCCTGATCCCTCTCCTAAAGGAGAGGGTGCCTTCCCTAGACTCCACTTCGTGGAGTCTCATCAGGCAGCCTGTGACAACTGCCGGGCCCAGCTCGCACCAGGCGCGGCGTACTGCGAGCGCTGTGGCGCGCGCACCAGGAAGGCGCGCCGGCTCGTGCGCCTGGCCATCCGCGTGGAGCTCCTGTTCTTTGCGCTCGTTGTGGTCCTGGTGATCGCCTTCACCTGGATCTACGCGGTGCAGAAGTAGCGTCGATGGAGCTCGAAGAGGAGCTCAGCCCCGCCGACGCAGTGCTGCTCATGAGCTCCGTGCCCGAGCGCATCAGCGACCTCGTCTACGGTCTCGACGAGGCGAAGCTTCGCTACCGCCACGGGCCCGCGTTTCCCACCCTCGGCGGACTAATCGCACACCTCTTGGAGTCGGGCACGCGAGTCGACGCGCTCCTCAGACGCGCGCACCTCGAAGGCCTCGACACCGCCGACCTCTCGAGCACCATCGATCCGCTCCAGATGCAAGAGCTCGACCGCCCGCTGCAGGAGGCGGTAGACGATTTCGCGCGCGTCAGGCGACGCACCGTCGACCTTCTGCACGGCTGGGGCAAGAACGAATGGGAGCGCATGGTCTCGGATCCGCACGCCGGCGAAGTCACACTCCTCGACATCTGCCGGCGGGTGTCACGCCATGAGATGGCGCACATCGTTCAGATCCGCAACCTGACAGCGCTGTTGCCAGAGCCAGAGGACCTCGGCCCGCCGACCGACGGCCAGCGGATCCCGAGCGGCGCGCCCGACATCGCCTAAGTCCGACAATTCGGGTCGTGGCGGAGGAGTTCAGCGAAGAGCAGCCCGCGGCCGCGGAAGGCGGGCCGGCAAAGTCAGGCCGGAGCCGCCGGCGGCGCAAGTCCGGCAAGACCGAGGGCCGCGCCAGCCAGTACTGGATGGTGGTGAGCTCGCCCGACAACTTCCGGAAGACCCGTGAGCACGGGTTCACGATCCAGGGCCTGAAGACCCGCCACCGCCGCCGGGTGGAATCGATGCGGGTCGGCGACCGGCTCCTTTACTACGTGACCGGTCGTATGGGCTTTGCCGCGACCGTCACCATCGCGTCCCCGATGTACGAGGACCACACGCCCATCTGGAAAACGGCGCGGCGCGACGAGGACTACCCGTGGCGAGTGCACATTCGCGGCGACGTCCTGCTCGACGAGGCCGACTGGGTGCCGGCCAAGGAGATCGCGTATCGCCTCGACTACGTGCGCAAGTGGCCACCCGAGCACTGGACGCTCGCATTCCAGGGCCACATCCACATGCTCAACCGCAACGACTTCTCGGTGATCGAAGACGCGATCGCGTCCAGCGCCAGGCGCCAGAGGCACCTCGCGGGGTAGAGGCTCCGCGTCATGAAGGTCCTCTCCCGGATCTATCGATTCCACTTCCGCGACGAGCGGCGGGAGCGGCTGTTCCTGGCTTCGCTGGCATTTCTACTGACGTTCGGGATCGTGCGCGGGATCACGGTCTCGATCCGCGCCGGCATCGGCCCGTTCCACAACGTGAGCGCCGGCGGAACCCACATCCATCACCTGGTGTGGGGAATCGCACTGCTGATCGTCGTCGGCTATGTGTGGCTCCTGGAGGTCGGGGTCGGCTCGACCTGGGTCGCCAGCCTCACCGCGATCCTGTTCGGCGTCGGCGCGGCCCTGACCCTGGACGAGTTCGCGCTCTGGCTGAACCTGCAGGACGTGTACTGGGAGCGGCAGGGGCGAGTCAGCGTTGACGTCGTGCTCATCTTCGGCGGGCTGCTTTCGGTCGGGATCTGGGGAGGGCCATTCCTGGGAGGGTTGACCCGGAACCTCTTTCGCCGAGGCCTAAGCCTTCCTGAACGCCGCCCCGAGGAGTAGAGCCTGTGGGGTCACAAATCCAGGACCTGCGGTGCTTATGGGGTAGTGGGCATGAACGTGGAGGCCGCGTCTGAGCGCGGCAGGCTGGCTTTGAGCTCAGAACAGGACTCGTTCGAGGCTCTGTTCAAGGCCGAGTACAACCGCGTCGCCGGCATCGCCAACCGCGTCCTGGGCGACGCCCAGGAGGCCGAGGATGTCGCGCAGGAGGTCTTCATCGACTTCCACCGCCTGCACTCGGCCAAGGCCCAGTACGCCGCCGCCTGGCTGTACAGGGCGTCGGCGCACACCGCGCTCAACCGCGTGCGCGGCAGGCGCCGTCGCGAGAAGCGGGAGCACACGGCCGCCCACGACGAGGCAGGCCAGGCGCTGGACCCGCAGAGCATCGCCGAGGCCAATGAGGAGCGCCGCGTGCTCCGCACCGCGCTGGCCCGGCTGCCGCAGAAACCGGCCGCGGTTCTGGTCCTGCGCTCGAGCGGATTGAGCTACTCCGAGGTCGCCGAGGCCATCGGCGTGAGCACCGGACAGATTGGAACTTTGTTAAAACGCGCGGAAGCCGCGCTACGTAAGGAGGTCAACCGTGAGTCATCTGAGTGACGGCGCGCTGCGCCGCATGTTCGACGACCCGAATGCCGTGACCGGCACGGAGCGGGAGCACTTCGCCTCCTGCAGCGAATGCCAGGACCGGTATGCCAAAACGTCCGCTGACGCAACCCACGCGGCCCGGCTCCTGGCTGTGCCCGCGACGACGTTCGACGCGGACGCCGCGTACAAGCGTGTAACCGAAGCGCCGGCCCAGGCGCCGCGCTTTGGCTTCCGCATGCCCATCCTGCGCCAGTCCTCGCGGCGGCCGATCGCGGTACTCGCATTCGCGGTCGTGCTCGCGGTCATCGCGACGGCGTCCGCCAACGTGTCGCAGATCTTCGCGCCCACTCAGGTCAAGCCCGTGCCTGTGACCGTTGCCGACCTGCAGTCGCTGCCCGACCTGAGCACATACGGCACGTTCACGTGGTCCAAGGAGCCGCAGCCGCAAGTCGGCGTGCCCCAGGCTGAAGCCGAGAAGGTCGCCGGGTTCTCGGCGCCCAACGCCGGAACTCTGCCGTCGACCGTGTCGAAGCAGATCACCTACGTGGTCGTGCCTGAGGCGGTTGCAACGTTCACCTTCAGTGCCGCGAAGGCGCAAGCCGCCGCGGCAGCGCAGGGCAAGACGCTGCCCTCGATGCCTGCCGGCATGGACGGCAGCACTCTGACGCTGACCGTGGGTCCGGCCCTGATCGAGGTGTTCGGCGATCTGAACCAGGGGTCCGCATCTGACGTCAGCCAGCTCACGCTACCCCAGCTGATCGTCGCCGAGTCAAAGGCCCCGGTCGTGACCTCGACAGGCGTTTCGGTCACTCAGCTCGAGGATTACCTGCTGAAGCAGCCGGGCATCACCCCGCAGCTGGCCGCGGACATCAAGGCCATCGGCGATCCGACCCACACGCTGCCCATCCCGGTCCCGGTCGGGTACGCCACCTCTTCGGACGTCACCGTGCAGGGCGTTCAGGGCGTCGCGCTCGGCGACAACACGGGCGCCGGCGCCGCCGTGGTCTGGATCAAGGGCCACGTTTTCTTCGTCGGCGGCTCGCTGAAGCAGTCGGAAATCCTGACGATCGCGAACCAGCTCCGCTAGCCTGCTCCTGTGGCAGGAGTAGCTGAGAAAGAGGCGACCGCGCCTTCGGGTGCGGTCGCCTCCTCTGCGTCACCCGCGATCCACACCGTCGAGCTGACCAAGCGTTTCGGCAGCACCGTCGCGCTCGCCGGCCTCTCCATGACGGTGCCGCGCGGCGAGATCTTCGGGTTCCTCGGCCCGAACGGCGCGGGCAAGACCACAGCCGTGAAGCTGCTGCTCGGCCTTCTGGCGCCGACGGCGGGCGAGGCCTGGGTGCTGGGCGAGCCGGCCGGCAATCTCGGGACCCGGAGGCGGATCGGATACCTGCCTGAGCTTTTTCGCTACCAGAGCTGGCTGTCCGCGCGAGAGGTGCTGGCGATGCACTGCGAGCTCGCGCCCTTGCCGCGCCCGACATGGAAAGAGGAGATCGACCGCACACTGGCCATCGTCGGGTTGGCCGAGCGGGGCGGCGATCGAGTCGGCACCTTCTCCAAGGGCATGCAGCAGAGGCTCGGCCTTGGCGTCGCTCTGCTGGGCAAACCAGACCTCGTGTTTCTCGATGAACCAACGTCGGCGCTCGACCCCGTGGGAAGGCACGACGTCCGCGGCATCATCCGCGAGCTCGCGGCACGCGGCACCGCGGTGTTCCTCAACTCGCATCTTCTGAGTGAGGTCGAGCAGGTCTGCGACCGCGTGGCGGTGGTCGACCACGGGCGCGTGATCGCAGGGGGCACGATGGAGGAGCTGCTCACAGGGTCGGCCGTTCGTTTCCGCGTCACCGGCTTGAGCGCCGACAGCCATAAGTCGCTCGAGTCCTTCGGACCGATGGACGTGGAAGGCGAGCAGATCACCTTCACGAAGCTGACCGCTGACAGAGTTCCCGAGCTTGTTTCAGAGATGGTCAAGCTGGGCGGCCGGGTGTACGAGGTGGTGCCGCGGCATCAAACCCTGGAGGACCGCTTCCTCCAACTGCTGAACGAGGAATAGATGCCTGCGTTGCCACCGGTCCTGGTCATTGCGCGGCTGACTGTGCAGGAGGCGTCGCGGCGCAAGCTGCTGCTGGCGCTGGTGATCCTCACGCTCATCGTCGTCGGCATCTCGGCGTGGGGCTTCTACAAGATCACCACGGTCACAGGCCCGAACGGCAAGCCGCCGAGCCATGAAGAGGTGATCATCGTCAGCTCGCAGCTGCTGATCTTCGTGACATTCGTGTACAGCGGCGTGCTCGCGCTGAGCGCGGCGGTCGTGGCCGGACCACTAATCTCCAACGAGGTCGAGAGCGGGTTGATCCTTTCGATTCTTGCCCGGCCTGTGCGGCGCAGCGAGATCGTGATCGGCAAGTGGCTCGGGCTCGCTCTTCTGGTGACCATCTACGCGGTCGGATCGGCGACGCTGGAGATGATCGCGGTGGACTGGGCGACGACGTATCTGCCCCCATATCCGGTCGAGCTGATCGTCTACGTCGGACTCGAAGGATTGGCTCTGCTGTCGCTCGGGCTCCTCCTGTCGACACGGCTGTCGGGCATCACCGGCGGCGTGATCGCGCTCGTCGCGTGGCTCATGGCGTGGATCGGCGGAATCGTCGGCGACATCGGCACGGGGCTGCAGAACGAGGCAGTTCAGGACGTCGGGATCGTGAGCCGCCTGATCCTCCCCACCGATGGCCTGTGGCGCGGCGCCATCAATGCGATGGAGCCCGACATCGTCCTCGCGCAGCTGCGCGGCGCCGGCGCGTTCGCGCGCGCCAACCCATTCGCGGCACTCGACCCACCGCCGGTCGCGTTCCTGCTGTGGGTCGCAGTCTGGTTCTCGGTGATCCTGATTCTGAGCATCTGGAGCTTCAGGACAAGAGAGATCTAGCGGCTCAGAATCTTCAGTGGCCGGCGGAAGAGTTCAGGAGGTGGGACATGGCTACGGATAGCGAGCGGAACATCGAGATGGCCCGCAAGGGCTACCAGGCCTTCAACGAGCAGCACGTCGACGAGGCCATGGAAATGATCGACGACGACATCCTGTGGCACTCCGGCGGTGACAACCCGATCGCGGGCGAGTACCAGGGCAAACAAGCCGTACTGGAGATGTTCATGAAGTTCGGGCAGCTGACCGAGGGCACCTATGAGGCCGACCTGCACGACGTCCTGGCCAGCGACGACCACACCGTGGTCATCGGCACCGCGACCTCGACGCGTCACGGCCGCACGCACTCGAGCCGCTTCGTCGACATCATCCATCCGGGGAAGGACGGCAAGGCCAAGGAGTTCTGGCGCTTCGTCGAGGACCAGGCCGCCGACGACGAGTTCTACAACGAGTAGCTAGACGGTCGCTGCGCTCGGCCGCGCACGGTTTGTATACAAACGCGCAATTGAACAGCCCGCGAAAGCTGCTTTTGTATACAAAGTGCACTGATGCGGCTTGAAGCCCGCGGCCCTTACGGGTAGAGGCCGCGCTCCCGTGTCGCCGCCGCCACGCGCGACACCGCCTGCACGTAGGCGGCCATGCGCATGTCGAGCTTCCGTTCCTCTCGCGTGCGCAGAACCTCTTCGAATGCGCGCGTCATGATCGCCTTGAGCTTCTGGTTCACCTCGTGCTCGGACCAGAAGAACGACTGCAGGTCCTGCACCCACTCGAAGTAGGACACGGTCACGCCGCCGGCGTTCGCGAGGATGTCGGGCACCAGGAAGATGCCGCGCTCGCGAAAGATGGCGTCGGCCTCGGGAGTGGTCGGTCCGTTCGCGCCCTCGACGATGAGCGTCGCCTTGACGTCGCGCGCGTTGCGCGATGTGAGCTGGTTGCCGATGGCGGCGGGCACGAGCAGGTCGCAGTCGACGCTGAGCACGTCCTGGTTGCCGATCTCAGTCGCGCCGGGAAAGCCGAGCAGCGTCTTCTCGCGCGCTCGGTACTCCAGCACGCGCTTGATCGAAAGCCCGAGCGGGTTGTAAATGCCCCCGTAGTCCTCCGAGACCGCGACCACCGTGCAGCCGGCCTCTTCGAGCAGCTTGGCGCTGATGCTGCCCACGTTGCCGAATCCCTGTATCGCGACCCTGGTCTGGTGCGGACTCCGGCCCAGGTGCTCCAGCGCGGCCACTGAGCAGATGGTCACGCCGCGACCCGTGGCCTCGACGCGGCCCAGCGAGCCGCCGACCTCGATCGGCTTGCCCGTCACCGCGGCCGGGCTCGAGTAGCCGAGGTGCATCGAGAGCGTGTCCATGATCCAGGCCATCGTCTGGCCGTTGGTGTTGACGTCGGGCGCCGGGATATCACGGTCATGGCCGATGAGGATCGATATCTCGGTTGCAAATCGCCGCGTCATGTGTTCGAGCTCGTTCTGCGACAGCTCCATCGGGTTGACGATGATCCCGCCCTTGGCGCCGCCGAACGGGATGTTGACCACTGCGCATTTCCACGTCATCCACATCGACAGCGCCTTGACCTCGTTGAGGGACACGTCAGGGTGGTAGCGGATGCCGCCTTTGGCCGGGCCGCGATTGATGTTGTGCTGCACGCGGTAGCCCGTGAACATGCGGATGTGGCCGCTGTCGAGCTTCACGGGGAACGTGCACGTGAACTCGCGCTGGACCTCGCGCAGCACCTCGCGGAGCCAGGGCTCGAGCTTGATCAGCTCGGCTGCCTCGTCGAACTGGGACTGCGCAGTGCGCCACTCGTCGGCCTCGACCACGGGCTTTAGCTGAGTGCTCACATCAGCACTGATGATCGCGGATATTCCGCCTCCGGGTCGCAGATAACGTTGATGCAGGCCGGCACACCCGCCTTGAACGCCCGCTCCAGCGCCGGCCGGATCTCTTCGGGCCGGTCGACCAGCTGGCCGAAGCCTCCTAGCGCCTCCACCACCTGGTCGTAGCGAGTCCGCGGCGCCAGGTCGGCCGCGATGCTGAGGCCGAGCATGCTCTGCATCGGGTGCTTCTCCAGCGCCCAGATGCCGTTGTTGCCGATGACGCACACGACCGGCACCTTGTGCCTGACCAGCGTGTCGAACTCCATGGCCGAGAAGCCGAACGCCCCGTCGCCTGACAGCAGGATGACCTGGCGGTCGGGTTTGGCCAGCTTCGCGGCCATGGCGTAAGCCGGGCCCGAGCCGAGGGCCCCGAATGGGCCTGGGTCGATCCACAGGCCGGGCCTCTCGCGCTCGATGAGCCTGCCCGCGAACGATACGAAGTCGCCGCCGTCGCCGACGATGATCGCGTCGGGATCGGCGAAGCGGTTGACCTCCGCGATGAGTCGTGCAGGGTGAACAGGCGACGAGTCCGACTCGGTCATCGTCTTGTCGCGCGCGCGGGCCTCCGCCTCGGCCTTCCTCAACTGCTCGAGCCAGGCGTGCCGTTCCGGAGTTCCGTCCGCGGCCGCAGCCAGCGCCGCCAGCGCGGCTTTTACATCGCCGAGGATCGAGACCTCGGCCGGTCTGTGCTTGCGATGGCCGTCGACGTCGACGTAGACGATCTTCGCGTCGTCGGCAAAGACGGGTGGCTGGCCGAAGTTGAGGCGGAAGTCGAGCGGCACGCCGACGACGAGAATGAGGTCGGCCTGACCGAGTGCCTGGCCGCGAGCGCGGGAGAATAACAGCGGATGGCCGGGCGGCAGCATGCCGCGCGCCATTCCGTTGACGGATGTCGGCAGGTGCGCGGCTTCCACGAAGCGGCGCAGCTCGTCCTCCGCATGAGCCCACCAGACCGCGCCACCCGCGATGACGGCGGGGCGCTGCGCGTCGCGGACGAGGCCGGCCACGCGCCGGACCGCATCCGGGTCGGGCGGCGGCCCGGGGTCGGATGTGAGGTGCTCGGTGGCCTCGGGAAGGTCGGCCGCGCCGAAGAAAACGTCTATCGGAATGTCCATGAACACCGGTCCTGTGCGGCGGCTCAGCGCCGTCCGCATGAGCTGGAGCACGCACGCGAACGCGTCCTCGGGCGATTCGAGCGTCACCGCCTGTTTGGTCAGCGTCTTCACCACCGCGACGTGATCCATCTCCTGGAGCGAGCCCATCCCCCAGCGCGCGACGGGCGCGCGGCCGCCGAGCACGAGCATCGGGCCGTCGCCGGACTGCGCCTGGGCCAGCGCGGTCACCGCGTTGGTGACGCCAGGCCCGGCGGTGACCGCGGCCACTCCGCACTCGCGCGTCACCTTGGCCCAACCCTCGGCCGCGAAGGCGGCCGACTGCTCGTGGCGCACATCGACGATGCGAATGCCGTGCTCGGTCGCGCCGGTGAGGATCGGCCAGATGTGGCCGCCGTTCAATGTGAAGAGGTGGCTGGTGCCGGCGCGCTTGAGCGCCAGAGCGATGAGCTCGCCTGTGTTGCCCGAGTCAGCCAACGCGCTTGGCCCACGGCATGGCGGGAGTGTTGAACGCGGCCTGGGGATCGCCCTCGCGGCCCGTCAGGATGATGCCGCCGGCGGCGTTCATCGAGCGTCCGAGCCAGTCGATCGCCTTCTTCGCCACCTCCGCCGGGTCCATGCCGTGCTCCAGCTCGACGATCGCCACGCGGCAGAGGCCGAGGCGGATGAAGGCCTCGCCCACCCCGGTTCCGCAGACGGCACCGTGCCGGTCGTCGGTGTAGAGACCTGCGCCCGGAATCGGCGAGTCGCCGATTCGGCCGGCAAGCTTGCCGGTCCGGCCACCCGTCGAAACGGCCACTGCAATGTGGCCGCCGTCGTCGCGCGCCACCGCCCCGACCGTGTCGGCACCCTGGGAAAGCTCCTGGCGTTTGCGGTCGGTGATGAAGATCGAGGGGTCGGCCATCTCGACTCCTTGCTCGCGCGCGAAGCGGGACGCGCCCTCGGCCGCAAGCAGCACGTGCCGGCCGTCTCGCATGACGGCCAGCGCCAGGTCGATCGGGTGCCGGACGTCCCGCAGGCACGCCACTCCGCCGGCGCTTCGATCCCGCCCGTCCATCACGCCGGCGTCCAGCTCGACCACGCCGTCGGCGTTCAGGCACGCGCCGATGCCGGCGTTGAGGAGAGGCTCGTCCTCCATGTGGCGCACCGCGGCGACTGCTGCTTCGAGCGCGCCGCCGCCGATGCGCTCCCAGCCCACCTCGAGCGCGCGCTCGACCGCGGCCTGCCTATCGGCGAGCTCGGACTCCGGGACCGGGCCGGCGCCGCCGTGGACGATGAGGGCAGGCGTGGGCATCACGCTCAGGTTAAGCCCTCACCCTGACCCTCTTCCCCCAAGCGGGAGAGGGTTACCTAGACCGGTTGGTAGGCCAGGTTTTGCGTTGTGCGGCGCTCGGTTACGCGCCGGTCGATGAACAGTACGCGCCGGCCGGGCGCTGCCCGCTCCGGGTTGCGGCGCTCGCCGAAACGGCGTTCCACCTCCGAGCGCCTCTTGGCCACGCGGCGGTCGCGCTCGGGCGACGAGTCGGAATCTGACGGCATGTGTCCCCTCCCCTGAAAACTGAGGCTGATGCTATAGCACCGGACCGCCGAGCGTCCGGAGTTTTTCGTCCCAACGGCGCTCGGACTTCCGGCGCTCCAGCTCGTCGCCGGCACCCTTGTCGACGAAGGTCGCGTAACGGGTCAGGCGGGGGTGGACTTCGGACGCCAGCCGGAACATCTCCTGCGCGACGAACCGGTAGTCGGGATGGCCCTGAGGGGTGGTCCGCAGCTCGCACAGGTGGTACAGCTCGCGCAGGTTGACGCGGAAATACCACCTCACGCGGTAGGCGAGCGGGACGACGTATTGCGCGAGCGCCGGGCCGATATCTGCCTCCATCCGTTGGTGGGCGGCGGTGGCGCTGTCCATAGCCCGCCGGAAGGCCTCGTCCATCCCGAGATCGGCGAGCGCCGGCGGCAGGTCATAGCCAAGCGACGTGCCCAGCAGCTGGCGTTCCTGGGTGAGCATTCGGTGGCGATGAAGATCGCGGTAGGCCGCGAAGTTGGCGACGATCTCGAACTCGTATTGGGCCCGCTCGAGCGCCCTGGGCGCCCGCTGCCGGCGGTTGGCGCGGCCGCCGAGAAGGGCCTCGAGGACGGCGTCGGGGTCCGCCTGGATAGAGCTGTCGAGCGGCGTGTCCGAGTACGTATACAGCGCCGCCTGCACGACCTTCCGCTCCGCGTCGGCGTCGAAGCTCAGGAGCCGGACGCCGGGCTTCGCCTCGCCCCCGGTCCGGCGCGCGACCTTCTGAAGCGAAGTACGGATCCTGACGAGCCGCTCGGCCGCCGGCTTGCCGTAGCGGTCGTCGACCGCCCGCTTGACGAACGACGGGATGACCTCGGCCAGCTCGCGGTGCAGGTCGGTCGCGAGGGCACGGCACTCGGGCAGCTCGCTGGCCGACATCTTCGTGATGAGGTACTCGAACGCGCGGCCGTTGCCGAACAGCCCCAGGTTCGTGAGCGTGCCGGCCGGCAGGAGTCCGCGCAGCAGGTCGAGCGCCTTGGCACGGGTCGCGGACTTCCACGCCCGGTCGGTCTCGTCGGGCTCGATCGGAAAGCGCTCGCGGATGGCCGTGGTCAGCGGCTCCAGCAGGCTGCTGAACGTCTCGAAAAGCGCGTCCGCCGCCGGCTCATAGGCGGGGTGGGAGAGCTCCGGCCCCCGATGGTAGAGGCGCCGGCCGTCGGGCCCGGGCCGGTCGAAGCGCACGTAACGCGTCGACTTCTCCAGCGGCGAGATGCCGATGCGGCTGTCCTCCAGCGCCTTGGCAGCCAGCGTGGAGACCCGCTCCACGGCCACATGCGCGCCGGCGAGCTCCGCGACCGAGTCGTCGCCGTACCCGACCAGCACGCGCTCGTAGAACTCCTCCGCGCGCTTCACCGCAACCATGTCGTCCACGTCCGCTGGGGTCCCCACGCCGAAGACGTGGGAGGCAGCGATGCCTGCGAACCCCGACTCGGGATCGTTGATGAACTCGTCAAGGAGCACCCTACGCAGGCTCTTCTCGGTCCGCGAGTAGCGCGAGAACAGGGCCCCTTTGACCACTTCCGGCAGGTTGCGCAGGGCGAACACCGGCCGGTCGAGGTTGGTGAAGTAGCGGCTCAAAAGCGCGGCTTCGGAGGGGGAGAACTCCACAGGCGCATGGTAGCCCCGCACCGCTTCTCCCCGGTTTGTCCCCAAGTTCTGAGAGTAGGTAGGGTGAGGGTGTGGAAGCGACGGCGATCCGGGTGGGCGGCACCGACTGGGTGGAGCGTTGGCGCAAGCTGGTTCTCGATCGCGAAAACACGGCAGCACACGGCCACAGCGATCCCAATTACTGGGACCGCCGGGCCGCCACTTACGCGCGTTCTACGGGCAATCGGGTCGACCAGTTCCTGGCGGTGGTCGAGCCGTTCGTCTCGCACCGCAAGACGCTGATCGACGTCGGCGCCGGCGCCGGCCGGCACGCGGTGCCGCTGGCGGAGAAGCTCGAGTGGGTCACCGCTGTGGAGCCGTCCGAGGGCATGCGTGCCCACCTGCCGGCGCTGCCCAACCTGACCGTCGTCGCGAGCGCCTGGGAGGACGCCGAGGTCGCGCCCGCGGACCTGGTCATCTGCTGCCACGTCCTCTACGGCGTTGCCGAGGTCGTTCCTTTCGTCGAGAAGCTCGAGCGCTCGGCGCGCGAGCGTGTCTTCATCATGCTGCGCGAAGGTCCGGTCCCCCACCCAGCCAACGTGCTGCGCGACCGAATCGCGCCCTCACCGCTTCCGCCGATCACGCAGTTCTCCGACCTTTTCATGCTGCTGCTGCAGCTCGGCATCGCCGCCGATGTGACATTCGTCAGGTACCCGGTGGTGAATCGGTACCGCAGCCTCGACGAGGCGGTGGCCGATTGCAAGCCGCTGTTTGGCGACGGCTGGGAAGAGCCGCGCACGCGACGCCTGCTGGAGGAGATGCTCGTCCGCGACGGCGACGAGCTCGTCTACGACGGCGGCGTCACCGTTTCAGGCATCGCGCATTGGCAACCACGAACGACCTAGTCATTCGGCCGGCGAGGCCGTCGGACCGCGACCGCGTCGCGGAGATGACCAGCGACATCTGGGACGGCCACGACTACATCGCCCGCGTCTTCGACGACTGGGTGGCCGACGCGAGCTCCGCATTCCAGGCTGTCGAGGTGGACGGCGTCGTGGTCGGGCTGCACCGCCTGCGTCCTTATGCGCCCGGCCTCATGTGGTACGAGGGCCTCAGAGTCGCCACCTCCCACCAGCGCCAGGGCATCGCGAGGGCAATGCTCGATTCGGCCATCGCCGAGGCACGCGAGCAGGGATTCGCGGAGCTTCGCCTCGCCACATACAACGAGATCGCGTCGCACCTGTTCGAGTCGGCGGGGTTCAAACCTTTGCTCGACATCCGGTGGTGGCGCGCCCCGCGTGTCGAGGGCGGCGAGCCGGCAAACATGCCGGATCCGGTCGAGGCCGAGAAGCTCTGGAAGATGGCCGCGTCGAGCCCGGGCTTCGAGATGTACAACGGCGTAAGCGCGGACCTGAACGGCGCGCGCAATCTCGAGGCTGCCGAGCTCGGCAGGCTGGCAAGCCGCGGGATGCTGCGCGTCGCGCCCGGCGGCCGCGCGCTGGCCGGGCTCCGGCGTCCGTGGAGCGACAACGTGGCGGTGGCGTTTCTGGCCGGCCGCGGTGCGGCCCTTCGCGACCTGCTCTTTGCCCTGCGCTATGAAGCCGACGCCGACGGCGCCGACCACGTCACCGTCGCGCTTCCACGCGGCCATCCAGCCGCGGATGACATGAGGGCTACGGGATACGATTTCGCGAATGCCGAAGACACGGCGTTCATCTACGGCCTCCAGCTGAAGCCGGCCGCCAACACTTAGTGACGCGGCGCTACGTCGTCATCGGCAACGGCATCGCCGGCCAGACCTGCGCGGAAGAGCTGCGCAAGCTGGACGCGGAAGCGTCGATCGTCATGATCGCGGCCGAGAAACATCCGCTTTACAACCGCGTCGCACTTCCGCGATATCTGCGCGGCCAGGTGCGGCGCGAGAAGGTCTTCATGCGCACCGCCGAGGACTACGCGACGCGCAACCTCGAGATCCACTTCGAGACGTGGGTGACCGACATCGACGTGCGTGAGAAGGTCGTGCGCACGAATCGCGACCAGTCGTTTCCATATGACGCGCTGCTGATCGCGACCGGCGGCAGGCCCAAGCCGCCGCCGTGGCCGGGATCCGATCAGGTGTCTCAGGTGCTCGGCTTCCAGACCATCGACGACACCGACGCGATCATCGCCAGGGCGGACTCGGCGGAGCGCGTGCTGGTGATGGGCGGAAGCTTCATCGGCTACGAGCTGGCTGAGGGCGTCAGCTATCGCAAGACCGCGAAGGTCACCTGGATCATGCGCGGGCCGTGGTTCCTGCGCTACGTGCTCGACGAGGAGGGAGGGCGGCTGTGCCGCGAGATGGGCGAGGCTCAGGGCGTCGAGTTCCTCACGTCCGACGAGGTCCAGAAGTTCAGCCGGTCCAATGGAAACTTCATGGCCGAGACCGTCAGCGGGAAGCGCGTGGATTTCGACGTCCTTACCTATGGCGTCGGGCTCGACTACTACACGGAGCCCACACGAGGCACCGGCATCGAGCTCAACAAGGGCGTGGTCACCGACGCCAAGCTGCGGACCAACGCGCCAGACGTCTACGCCGCGGGCGACGTCGCCGTCTTCTACGACCTCATGGTCGAGCGCCACAACCAGATGGGCACCTGGGACAACGCCGAGGCGCACGGCAAGATCGCGGCTCGAAACATGGCCGGTGCTGACGAGGATTTCTTCGACGTGCCGACGTACACGACCACAATGTTCGGATCGACGTTGGCGGTGGCCGGCGTCACGCCCGACGTGCAGCCCGACCTCGAGTCGGTCAGGACATACAGCTTCGAGGAGAAGTTCTACCGCAAGCTCTTCTTCAAGGACGGCCGTTTGGTCGGCGCGATCATGATCGGACCGCCCAAGGGCCGCAAGAAGTTGATCGAGATCATGCGCTCGCGACAGAAGATCGAACGGCCGAGGGAAGAGCTGCTCGATCCGGCGAACCTCAAGGACTGAGATGGCCGGCTGGCACGCAGTTCCCGAGTACGCGTTCCTCACGCACTGGCGCTTTCGCGCCACCGCGCGGGAGGTCTACGACATCCTGGCCGATCCGATCGGCCTGGCCCGCTGGTGGCCGTCCGTGTACCTCGACGTCAAAGAGCTGAAGCCCGCCGCCCCCGATGGCAGCGGACGCGTCATCGGCCTTTGGACTAAGGGTTTCCTGCCCTACACGCTGAAGTGGAACTTCACGGTCACCGACTCGACGCCTCCGACCGGGTTCAAGCTCGTCGCCCACGGCGACTTCGAGGGCACGGGCGTGTGGACGCTGAAGCAGGTTGGCGACTTCGTCGACGTGACCTACGACTGGCGGATCGCCGCCGAGAAACCGCTCCTCCGGTACGGCAGCTTCGCGCTGCGACCGTTCTTCGCCGCCAATCACCGGTGGGCGATGGCCCGGGGCCAGGAGAGCCTCGAGCTGGAGCTGCGGCGGCGCCGAGGCGAGAAGGACGTCCCCGCGCCGCCCGGCGCGAAGTCCAGGTAGCAAACCGCCGCATCCCGTCGTATTCTTCGCTGTGAATAGATGCCGTTCGCTCACAGCGAATCTGCGCGGTCAGTCAGGGAGGCGCTCGGAGCCGTGCTCCGCGGGCGGCGCCAGGCCGCCCGGCGGACGCTGAGCGAGGTGGCCGCCGAGGCCGGGCTCTCGCCGGCTCACCTCTCGGAGGTGGAACGCGGACTCAAGGAGGCCTCGATCGAGCGCTTGCTGGCGGTCTCGCACGCGCTCGGCGCCCGGCCGGCCGAGATCTACGCCGACCTGGCTCGGCTGCTGGGAGCCGACACCGAGCGCCCGGCGTGGCCCGAGGATCCGCCCGCGAAGCTGCGGCTCGCCACCGTGGGGATGCCGCTCGAGGCTTTGCGCAGCGTCGCCGACTTCAGCGCCTACCTCGCGATGGCCAACCCGCCGCCGAGGCCGCGGCCGCGAATCGGTTTCGAAATGAGGAGTGGACGATGATGAACCTGATCCCGACAGTGATCACCAACGACGGGCGCGGCGAGCGCGCCTACGACATCTACTCGCGGCTGTTGAAGGACGGCGTGATCTTCGTGCGCGGCGTAATCGACGACGACCTCGCCAGCACCGTCACCGCGCAGCTCCTCTTCCTCGAGAACGAGGCCCCCGAGCGCGACATCAGCGTCTACATCAACAGCCCCGGCGGCTCACTGACCGCGGCGCTGTCCGTCTACGACGCGATGCAGTACGTCGGGCCGAGCGTGAGCACCCTCTGCACCGGGCTCGCCGCCAGCGGCGCGTCGATCCTGCTCGCCGGCGGTGCGAAGGGCTCGCGCCTGTCGCTGCCGCACGCGCAGATCCTCATCCACCAGCCGTTCACGCAGGGCATCCAGGGCCAGGCGACGGACATCCAGATCCACGCGCAGGAGATCCTGCGGCAGCGCGAGCAGGTCGCTCGCATCTACGCCAAGCACTGCGGGCGGCCGCTGGAGGACGTCGAGCGCGCGATGGAGCGCGACTTCTTCATGACCCCAGGGCAAGCCAAGGAATGGGGCCTGATCGACCTCATCGTGGAGAAGAACCCGGCAGCGCTGAAGCCGGCCGCCACGACCTAGCGCCCCCGCCCCGCGATTTGTATACAGCGGCGGGTTATTTCCGCTGAATTCCCCGCGTTTGTATACAAACCGCGGCGATCGCCGCGTTTCTTTAGACTCCCCGCACGGTGCAGCGCGAGTACCACAAGGAGCACAGCCACGCCCTCGGCCGTGACATGGAGCTGCTGCACTTCGGGAGCGCCGGCCGTCCTCTCCTGGCGTTTCCGACCTCGATGGGCCGGTTCTACCAGTGGGAGGACTTCGGGCTCATCGGCGCCGTCGCGGACTGGATCGACAGCGGCGCCCTCCAGGTGATCTGCGTCGACAGCATCGACGACGAGTCCTGGTACGCGCGAGGCTTGCCGCCCGCCCAACGCATCGCGCGCCACCTGCAGTACGAGACCTACATCCTCGAAGAGGTCCTGCCTCGCCTTCCCGGTCCACCCGTGGCCGCCGGCGCGTCGTTCGGCGCGCTGCATGCGGTGCTGCTCGCGCTCCGGCACCCGACCCGCATGGGCGGCTTCGTCGCGATGAGCGGCGCCTTCGACACCGCGCGCTGGCTCGACGGCTACCACGACGACAGCACTTACTTCACGAATCCGATCGCGTTCCTGCCCGGGCTGAACGACGAGGCATACCTTGGCCCTCTGCGTTCGATGCCGGCCAAGGTCGTGGCGACCGGCGAGGGCGACCCGAACGTCGCCGACTCGATCAGGCTCGGCGGCCTCATGCGGGACAAGGGACTTGACGTCCGGCTGGATATCTGGCCCGGGTGGGCGCACGATTGGCCCTACTGGAAGGACATGCTGCGGACGTACCTGAGCCCCACGAAATCAGAGCCTGCGGCGTGATTTCGCGGGGACCCCTGAGCTCGACGTAATAACGGAGGGCGAGATATGGCTGGCAAGAAGGTGGTGGGACTGCTGGTCGGACGGGAAAACACGTTTCCCGGACCCTTCCTCGACATGGTCAACCAGCGCGGCGCGGACGTCGGAGTCACCGCCGAGCTGGCGGTGTTCGGCGGCACGTCCGAGCTGGAGCCGCCGCGCCACGCGGTCATCGTCGACCGCATCTCGCACGAGATCCCCTACTACCGCGCGCACCTGAAGAGCGCGGCGTTGCTCGGGACAGCGGTCATCAACGACCCGTTCTGGTGGGAGGCCGACGAGAAGTTCTTCGAGTGCACGCTCGCGCGCAAGCTCGGCGTCGCGGTGCCGAAGACGGTGGTGCTGCCCAACAAGGACTACATCCCGGACATCGACCACCAGAAATCGCTGCGCAACTTGAAGTACCCGATGGACTGGGAGCGCATCGTCGCGTACACAGGCCTGCCCGCCGTGCTCAAGCCGAACACGGGCGGCGGCTGGAAGGACGTCTACATCGTCCACTCGATCGACCAGCTGCTCTCTGCGTTCGACCAGACGGGGAAGAAGACGATGATCCTGCAGGAGTTCATCGACTGGGACGATTACGTCCGCTGCATCTGCATCGGGCGCACCAACATCATGCCTCTCCGCTACAACCCGCGGGCGCCATTCGAGGAGCGCTATGTCATCTCGCAGCCGGTCGAGGGCCCTCTGCACGAGCACGCGATACGCGACGCGGGCACGCTCGTGGAGGCGCTCGGCTACGACATGGACACCGTCGAGTTCGCGGTCAAGGACGGCGTGCTCTACGCGATCGACTTCCTGAATCCGGCGCCGGACTTCGACAACTTCTCCATCAAGGAAGACAACTTCCGCTGGGTGCTCGAGAAGATGACCGACCTGGTGATCGCATATGCGCTCGGCGACAAGACGCCGCCATGGCGGGACGAGCACCGCTGGTGGAAGCACGTCGAGAAGGGCCCGACGCACGACGCCTTGCGCGCGTGACCGATCCGATCGCGGCCTACCACGCGCTGCTCGAAAAGAAGCAGTTCGCGTCGTCGACCGCGGAGACGCTCGCCGAGGCCCAGAGGGCCAGGCGGCTGATGTTCGGCACCCGACTGCTTTCGGTGGCGCTCCGGCCGCAGTTCCTGACCCGCCGGCGCCACGAGCAGGCCGTGCGGGCGGCGGAAGGAGTGCTCAGTGCGCTCACAGTCCTGGAGCGCGCGGTGCTGAAGGACGCCGACCTTCGCGCCGAGCTGTGCCTCGAGCCGGAAGAGGAACCCCTCGCGATGGCCGACCCCGGCTACGGTTTCTCGTCTCCCTCGTCGCGCCTCGACAGCTTCTTTGCGGGCCAGGTGCGCTTTGTCGAGTACAACGCCGAGTCGCCGGCGGGAATGGCGTACGGCGACAACCTGGCCGCTGTCTTCGCCGAGCTGCCGATCATGAAGGCGTTCCGCAAGCGATTCCGGGGCCGCTTCGTGTCCACGCGCAAGAAGCAGCTCAACACGATGCTGCGCGCCTTCAAGCAGTGGGGACCTGGCAAGAGGCCGGTCATCGCGATCGTGGACTGGGAAGGGCTGCCGACGGCGCCCGAGTTCGACATGTTCAAGACCTACTTCGAGGACAACGGCGTCAAGACTGTGATCTGCGACCCCCGGATCCTGGAATTCCGGCGGGGCCGCCTGTATGCGAACGGCACGGCGGTCAACCTCGTATATAGGCGGGTGCTCACGAGCGAGCTGCTCGCGCGCGGGGCCGAGACTCGCGCGCTGCTCGACGCGTACATGGCCGGCGCGGTTTGCGTCATCAACAGCTTCCGAGCCAAGCTGCTGCACAAGAAGCTGAGCCTGGCGCTGCTGTCGGACGAGCGCTACGCGAAGCTCTACACAGCGCAACAGCGGGCCGCGATCCGCAGGCACATACCGTGGACGCGCCGCGTCCGGCCCGAGCTGGCCGACGACATCATTCGGCGACGCCGGCAGCTCGTCCTCAAGCCCAACGACGAGTACGGCGGCAAGGGCGTCATCCTCGGCTGGACCACAGGCCCGGCCGAATGGGAGAAGGCGGTCGCCGAGGCTGCGGCGGGCTGCTACGTGGTCCAGGAGGCAGTCGAGATCCCGAAGGTCAAGTTCCCGGTCGCGCTCGAAAGCCTCCAGTACATCGACCTTGCGGTCGACCTCGACCCCTACCTTTTCAATGGGCGAGCGGGAGGGTTCATGACCCGGGTCTCCGCCGAGGCTCTTCTGAACGTCACGGCCGGAGCGGGCAGCCTGGTGCCAACATTTGTCATCGAGGGATCCGCGTGAGCAAGGACGGGCTGCTGACGATCGGGGTCGAGGAGGAGTACCAGATCATCGACGCGTCTGGGCAGCTCCACTCGCACATCGACACGCTGCTCGCGGCCGCCACTCCGAAGCTCGGGGAGAAGGTCAAGCGGGAGATGATGCAGTCGGTCGTCGAGGTCGGCACCTCCATATGCGAGAACGTCGACCAGGCGCGGGAACAGCTGGCGGACATGCGCGGCACGCTGGCCGACCTGCTGGAGCCTGAAGGCATGCGCATCGCCTGCGCCGGCACGCATCCGTTCTCGCGCTGGCAGGAGCAGCAGATCACCGACCACGACCGCTACAAGATGCTCGAGGAAGAGCTGCAGGACGTGGTGCGGTCGCTCGTCATCTTCGGGCTGCACGTGCACGTGGCAATCCCGGACCGGGAGCATCGCATCGAAGTCCTGAATGAGGCCCGCTACTTCCTGCCCCATCTCCTCGCGCTCAGCACGTCAAGCCCGTTCTGGATGGGACGCAACACAGGACTCAAGTCGTACCGCAGCGTCATCTGGTCGAACTTCCCTCGCACAGGGATCCCGCCTGAACTCAGCTCGTTCGACGAGTACGAGAACTACGTGCAGCTGCTGGTCAAGACGGGATCGATCGACGACGGTAAGAAGATCTGGTGGGACCTGCGTGCGCACCCGACCTTCCCGACGCTCGAGTTCCGCGTCTGCGACATGCCCACGCGGCTGGAAGAGACCATCTGCCTCGCCGCGCTCATGCAGGCCATCTGCGCGAAGTTGCTGAGGCTGCGAGGCAAGAACCTCGGGTTCCGCAAGTACATGCCCGCGCTCATCGCCGAGAACAAGTGGCGCGCGGTCCGCTACGGCATCGATGGCAAGCTCATCGATTTCGGCAAGCAGGAGGAGGTTCCCATGCGAGAGCTCGCGATCGAGCTGCTGGCGTTCGTCGACGACGTCGTCGACGATCTGGGCTCGCGCCGCGCGGTCGAGTACGTGAACACGATCCTGGCCGAGGGGACAAGCGCCGACCGCCAGCTGCGCGTCCTGCAAGAGGGCGGCGACACGCGCCAGGTGGTCGAGATGCTGGCGCGCGAGACCTTGCGGCACCGCGAGGGCGCGGCCCGCTAGACATCAGCGGCCTAGTACTCTGATGCGGCCATGACCCGGCGGTACCGGCCGTTCGATCCCTTCGAGCGCGGTCCATTTGAGCCGCCGCGCGAGCTCCGCGTCCCGCGCCCGCCGCGGCGCTTCTGGATTGGCGTCGGGCTTTTCGGCGTCGCGTCCCTGATCTTCATCTTCGCCAGCCCGATCGTCTCGCTGATCACAGAGCTGCAGTGGTACAACGCGCTCGGCTTCAAGGACATCTACACGACGCGGCTGGTCCTCCAGACCGTGCTGTTCGTCGGGAGCCTGGCGATCACGTTCGCTTACCTCTTCGCCAACGCGCTCATCGCGCTCCGCGCGCGCTCCGGGCCGGGCCTGAGGGCGGTGGGCATCAAGCGGCCGATCCTGCGAAGCCCTACCGGCATCGTGGCCCTGATCGCTTCCGCGATCATCGCCCTCATCCTGTCCGGCGGCGCGGGCACGCAGTGGCAGGTGCTGGCGCTGTTTCAGCATGCCTCGCCAACAGGCGTCACCGACCCGGTGCTGGGCCAGGACATCTCCTTCTATCTGCTGTCGCTGCCTTTCCTCCACTCGATCGTGAACTGGGCGCTCGGCCTCGGCTTCATGGGCACGCTGCTCGTCGCGGTGCTGTACGCGTGGCGGGGCGATTCTTTCGACCTGAACTTCAGCCCCCTCGCGATCGCGCACCTGTCGGCCACGCTGGCGGTGTTCGCGGTGGCGCTCGCGGGTTGGCTGTGGCTGGGCCGCTTCGATCTCCTTTACTCGCACAACAGCAGCGTCGTGTGGGGCGCGGCGTACACCGACGTGAACGCCCGCATGCCGCTGATGACCTTCGAGGCAGGCGCGGGCATCGTGCTCGCCGGCGGGCTCGTCGCCAACCTGTGGGTCCGCCGCCTGTGGGTCCCGCTGGCGGCCGCCGGCCTGTTCGTCGCGATGCTGGTGCTCGGCCAGATCTACCCCGCGGTCGTGCAGGGATTCTTCGTCACGCCCAACGCCCAGTCCTACGAGCTGCCCTACATCGAGCGGGAGATCGCGGGCACGCGCAGCGCGTATGGGCTGAGCGATGTGAGCGTGCGCAACTTCACAGGCGACCAGCCGCTGACCGCGCAGGCGGTGCAGAACGACTCAGTCACCGTCGACAACCTTCGCCTGTGGGACTTCGCGCCGCTGCAGGACACCTACGAACAGCTGCAGAGCATCCGCACCTACTACCACTTCTATGACATCGACATCGACCGCTACACGGTCGGCACCCAGTACAAGTCACTGGAGATCAGCGCGCGCGAGTTCGACCTCTCGCGGCTGCCGGCATCGGCGCAGAACTGGATCAACCAGCACCTGCAGTACACGCACGGCTACGGCGTGGCCGCGAGCCCTGTCAACGCGGTCGTCGGAGAGGGATTGCCCGACTATGTGGTGGGCGACATCCCGCCGGCCGGGAAGCTCCCGGTCACCAAGCCGGCAATCTACTTCGGCGAGAACACCGACGACTACGCCATCGCACCCACGAGCATCAAAGAGTTCGATTACCCGAAAGGCGCCCAGGACGTCTATGCGAACTACACAGGCACGCACGGCGTGTCGCTCGATGGCGCGAACCGGGCCCTCTGGTCGCTGCGACTCGGCGATTTCAACCTGCTCGTCTCGAGCCAGCTCACGCCGCAGTCGGAGATCCTGTACCGGCGCAACATCGTCGACCGCGTCACGGAGCTCGCGCCGTTCCTGACGTTCGACGGCGATCCGTACATCGTGGTCGTGAACGGGAAGCTGTACTGGATGATCGACGCCTACACGACCGGCGCGACCTTCCCCTATTCGCAGACGTCGAGCTTCAACGACAACGACATCAACTACATCCGCAACTCGGTCAAGGTCGTGGTCGACGCGTACGAGGGAACCGTCGACTTCTATGTGGTCGATCCGAAGGACCCGATCATCAAGGCGTACGAGGGCACGTTCCCCAAGCTCTTCAAGCCCATCGACACGATGCCCGCCGGCCTGCGCGCGCACATCCGCGTCCCGGTCGACCTGTTCGACGTCCAGGTCCAGATCTATGAGACCTATCACATCACCGACCCCAAGGTCTTCTTTGCGCGCGAGGACGTGTGGGACGTTCCGACCGCCTCCAGCTCGCCGGGCGCCGTGGGCAGCCAGGTCCAGCCCTACTACGTGCTGTTCCGCCTTCCGGGCGAGTCCAACCCCGAGTTCATGCTCATCATGCCGTTCACGCCGCACGGCAAGCCGAACATGGTCTCGTGGCTCGCGGCGCGAAGCGACGGGTCGAACTATGGCGACTACGTGGCCTTCCTCTTACCCAAGGACAAGGTCATCTTCGGACCTCAACAGGTCGCCAACCGCATCAACGAGAACCCCGCCGTCTCGCGCGACTTCACGCTCTTCCACCAGGCGGGATCGACGGTGGTGCAGGGCAACCTCCTCGTGGTCCCGATCGGTGACAGCTTCCTTTACTTCGAGCCGATCTACCTGCGCGCCAGCCAGACCCAGAGCCTGCCGGAGCTGAAAAAGGTGATCCTGGCCGACCAGGACTCCGTCGTCTACACCGACACGCTGCAGCAGGCGATCGATCAGCTGGTCGGCACGGCCCACGCCCCGCCGCCCACCAACAATCCTCCGGCCACGACGCTTACGCCCGCCCAGGTGGCGCAGATCGCCGACCTGGTCACGCAGGCGAACATGCACTACGCCGCCGCGTATGCCGCGCTGAAGATCGGCGACTTCACGACGTTCGCGAACGAGATGGCGAAGGTGGGTCAGATCCTGCAGCAGCTGCAGGCGATCACCGGCACCACCCCGACGCCGGGTGGCGCGACGCCGACCCCCTCGCCAGGCGCGAGGGCCTCACCCAGTCCGTAGAGGGACGAAGAGGACCGGGAACAGCGACCGGTAAGTGACCACGCCCTCGATCTTGGTGTAGAGGCGGAGGTCCTGCGGTTCCTCCGAGATCACCTGCACGGGGACTACGAGCCGCCCGCCCTCCGCAAGCTGATCGATGAGCGCGGGCGGCACCTGCCGGGCGGCGCACGCCACCAGGATGCCGGCGTACGGAGCCTCTGCCGGCCAGCCCATGCTGCCGTCGGCGACCGCAACCTCGACGTTGTCGAAACCCAGGCGCTTCAGCGCTGCCGAGGCTTGCTCCGCGAGCGCGGGCTCACGCTCGATCGTGATGACGCGGCGGCAGAGCCGGCTGAGGATCGCTGCCTGGTATCCGGACCCGGTGCCGACCTCGAGAGCAACCGATTCCGGCTCGAGGTTCAGGGACTGCGTCATAAGCGCCACCACCAGCGGCTGCGAGATGGTCTGGCCGCAGCCGATCGCGAGCGCGCGATCCTCGTAAGCGTGACGGCGGGCGCGGCCTGTGAGGAATTCCTCGCGCGGGATCTCCGACATCACGCGCAGCACCCGCTCATCCGTCACCCCGTGCGGGATTAGCTGCTCGGCGACCATCCTCTGCGCCGAAGTGGCCAATGCACCCCGAGAGTACAATCGTTCTCGTCTTAGTGGCGTCCGCCCCAGCTCCTATTCCGCACCAATGGCGCCGCCCGGTCAGGCAACGTTCGCGCCTGATCCGTCGAAGCGGCCCCCCTCATTCC
>WNGI01000284.1_pt1 | contig 35314 bp, 28 predicted proteins | sample 5400621 | NCBI WGS metagenome assembly WNGI01 (sample SAMN13153374, study PRJNA577476) | soil metagenome | isolation source: 20 cm soil or saprolite under Garry oak tree replicate 1 | place: USA:California | collected 2016-06-15
AAGCCACCGTTCACGGCGACCCCGCGTCGACGTCCCGCGGAATCGTCGCGGCAGGCAGGTTGCGATGCAGCCAGGCCGCGACGATCTCGTGCCCTGCACGGCTGAAATGGACCGCATCCGCGAACAGCGGGTCGACGCCGCGGGCGCGCGATTCGGCCTCGAGCAGATCCCAGGCATCGAGGACGAGGACATGCTGCCGCCGCGCGATGTCGACCATGCTCGCGCCCGTCTGGAAGCCGACCGTTGCGCGTGGTGACGGCGAAGCGAGCGACGCGCGCAGCGGGAGGACCACGACGGCCAACTCGGCACCTTGAGTGCGGGACTCGTCGCGGAGCGCGGCCACGATGGAACCGAGGTGCGCCAACGTGACGTCCTCGCCGATGGTCGGGGCGTGGCGCTCGGGTTGCAGAAAGGCGGCCGTCGCATAGGCAGAGAACGCGGAGACGGCCGCGGTCGTTCGCAACAGATACGGTGGAGGGCTCGTGCTCCGCAGCCACGCGAGCGCGAGGCTCCGCGATTCCAATCCACGCGCTGTCGGACACCGGAGCGAGAGCGCAGGGCCGTCGTACGCGAGCAACGGGCCCCACTCGCAGCAGGGATAGGGAGAGTCGAGCTCGATGAGATCGTTTCCGGCGAAGAGCGACACGACGACCAGTTCCGGCCGGAGAACGGGCAGCCAGCGGCGCGCGAGCGCGAGGTAGCCGTCGGGCCCGATGGCGGGCACCCCGGCATTCACATGGAGGGACTCCGGCTCGAGCGCGCCGAGCCGAGCCGGGAAGGTGTCCGTCGGCTGCACGCCCGCTCCCCAGATCATCGAGTCCCCGATGTGCAGCACACGGCGTGCGTGACCGGGCGGCGCCACGAACTCCCGTGGAACCAATGTCTGGGGATCGTGCTCGGGGAACCCCCAATCGTCGTACACGACCGCGCATACGAACTCCTTGCCGAAGTTGGGGGCGAAGGTGGCGCGGCCGCGATCGCGTAGCCGCGGTCGGAGGAAGAACCGCTGGTCCGCGGCGGGGGACACCGCGGGTGGCTTGGGAAGGAGCACGCGCACCGCGCCTTCGGCGAGTGCCGCCGAGACCACACACGAAGCGATCAGGGTCAGGCGCACCCCACGCTGCGCCATCGCGGCATGCCCGACGAACAAGAACGCGGCACCCATCGACAGCGCACCCAGGAGCGCATCCCAGAGCCCTACCGGCGCCGCCAGCGCGGCCAGGGTCGCGAGCACGGGAGCCGCCAAGGCCGTGACGAACACGGGAGTTGCTCCACGCATCCAGCGACGGAGCCTTTTCCGGGCAAGACCTGCAGCCATGGCGCCCGCGAGCGGGGGAATCACGAGCACACCCGTGAAGCGCGCCGCGAGCGCGGGGGTCAGTCCCGCGATCGGGGGCGTCGCCGAAGACGGCGCACCGGGAGCGCGGTCCTCGGGAAGGTCGGGCGGTTGCAGCGCGACCAGCTTCGTCCAAACCGGTGCGCCATCGTTCGTCGCCAGCGCCTCGCGCACGACGCTTGCAATCTCGGGCCGGGGTGCGCCGTCGAGAAACGTCAAGCACCACGGCCCTGCGACGTCGCCTGCGCAACCCACGTCGGGATCCCCGAGCCTCACGGTGATGCATGGCGCCGCGCCGCCCGCGCCGCACAAGGTCGCGATCACGTGGTCTCGGTCGATGTTCGCCCCCCTCAGCTCGAGCGTCGGGCGCATGCGCTCGAAGGCGCGGGACACCGTTTTGGCCGCCTCCGGCACGATGACGCGGGGGCCCTCGGCGCGCGCGTGGCCCGGCCAGGCGCACGGCACGGTCAGGATGACGGCGAGGGGGCCCACGGCGAAACGTGGGAGCATGGGGCGCGGAGCTTACCAACAGTTCATGATGTCGTCGCGGGCTTTCGGTGCGATTCACGTAGCGTCAAACGCGCGCCGTCTGCCACGTTGCCGCCGGGCTCGTTGCCTCGTATGGACCGGGACGTTGCCGGCCGTCTGCGATCATCTCCTCTGGGGCGCCGCGAATCTCGACGCGGGGATCGCGGCGCTCGCCGAGCGCACGGGGGTTCGCGCCACCCCCGGCGGACGGCATCCCGACCTCGGCACGCACAACGCCATCGCGACGCTCGGCCGCAAGCGGTTCCTCGAGATCATCGCGCCCGACCCGACACTCCCGCCCGGCGCGCTCGCCGTGCGACTCGCCAGCATGCAGACGCCCGCCTTGATCATGTGGGCCGCGCGGACGTCGAGCGCCGCCGGCACGGCAGCGCGGGCGGAGGCCGCCGGGTATCCGGCTGCCGTCATCGACGGGCACCGGCGCCGGCCCGACGGCGCCGTGCTGCGCTGGACGAACGTGTTCGTCACGGGTCACGGCGCGGGTACGCTGGTGCCGTTCTTCATCGAGTGGGATGGCCTGTCACCCCCCGCCGCCGACGACGGCGCCAACGGTCTGCGGCTCCGATCGTTCCGCGCCGAGACGCCGCAGGCGGAGGCGCTCCGCGCCGTCCTGAATGCGCTCGACGTCCGCCTCTCGGTTCGTCAGGCGCCCGCTTCCCGACTCGTCGCCGTCCTCGATACGCCGCGCGGCCGCGTCGAGCTCGCAGGATCCTAGCGGTCGACCTCGCGCGCGCCGCTCCCGACGGGAAGTGCTCACACCACCGCGCACATCGACAGGCCGCGGTAACCCGATCGTCTCGCTGCGCCGTCGCCGACGATGATTCGGCACTGATCTCGCTATATGAAGCTCCGGAGGGGCGCCGGGGTCGGACGGGGCGGTGGTTCATGTCAACGCAAAGTAGAAGTGTCCGCTTCTCTCCCAAGTACAGATGTCCGCTTACTCCGGTGAGAGCGCCGGAGTCCGCGGGGCAGAGCCGGCACGGATCCGCTGCTTCTCGCGACCACTGATCTTCGGGTTGGCGAGGCGCACCGCATCGCGCTCCTGCTGTTGCGCCGCGATCCACGCGAAGACCCCGTCGAGATGGGGGTAGTCGACGACCGCGCCGGGATCGAGCTGCGCGTGATCCTTGGGGTAGAGCCGGGCGGGGAGGACGCGGTCATTGACACGAATGGTGACCGTGCCGTCCTCGGCTTCGCTGACCACCGCGGTGGCGCCGCGCAGGCGACGGGTCGCGACGGCGTCCTCGAGCACGTAGAGATCCCGCTTGTAGTTGACCGTCAGCTGGCGACTGATCCGGCGCGTGGCCTGGAGGGTGAAGAGCTGACTGAGATTGTCTTCGGGCCGCAGCGCGCGATGCGCGTCATAGGCGACCGCCGGGGGTTTCGCGAAGCGGCGATTGTAATCGGCCATGAACACCGGGAGGAACGGCGTGGCCGCCGCGGGATCGTTGAGGCCCCGCAATCGGAGCTCTTTGACGAGTCGGTCCTACAAGGTGCCGTTGGCACGCTCCACGCGACCTTTGGCCTCAGCCCAACCGTGTCCGCCGTCGCCCCAGTGTGGGCGAAAAGCGGACACGTCTACTTTGGAGAACAGGACATTTGCATTTGGGGCTTACAGGCGTAGTAAACATAAGAGGCCTCATCGGACGTCGCGCGGTAGTGCGCGGTACGCCGTAGACAGCGGCGTCGACATGAAGACCAAGTAGAGAGCAGCCCGACGTCTCGCGGGCTCGAGCCGTGCATCGCTCGAGCCCGCGACGCTTTCGTGAAGCAAGCTGAGGATGTCCGCATACGGCGGCGCTTCCGCCGTCTGCAGCTGGGAGGAGCCGTGCGGGATACTCGAGAAGCACACACGCCGCGCCGGCGGCACCCGGGCATGGGCATCGCGACCGCCGTCGCGCTCGTCCTCGTCGCCGCGCCCTTCGGTGCGACGAGCCATGCCGAAGAACACGCCGCCAAGCGCGTCGAGGCGATGGCGAGCTTCCTCGCCAAGGCTCCGCGCTTGAGCGTATCCGCCGACTGCACCTACGACGTGGTGCAGCACTCGGGTGAGAAGATCGAGTTCGGCGAGAAACGGGTGATGACGCTCCGCCGCCCGGATCGGGCACACATCGAGGTCACGCGCCGCGACGGCATCCGCCGCAACCTCGTCTTCGATGGAAAGCAGATCGCCGTCTTCGACCTCGACCAGAAGGTGTACGCGACGGCCGCCAAGGCGGGTACCCTCGACGTCGCATTCGACTACTACAAGAACGACCTGAACATGCGCCTCCCGCTCTCGGAGCTGCTCGCGAGCGATCTTCCCAAGCAGGTGGCTGCGATAGCCGGCAGCGCCCGCCTCGTCGGCGAGGAGACCGTGAACGGGGTCGCGACCGACCACGTGGCGCTGCGCGGCGACACCGCCGACATACAGCTCTGGATCGCGCAGGCCGGCGATCCCCTGCCCCAACGGCTCGTGATCACCTATCGCATCGCCGAGGGTCAGCCCCAGTTCGAGGCCATGCTCAGCAGCTGGAATTTCACGCCTGATGTTCCCGACAGCGCCTTCACCTTCACCCCGGCTGCGGGCGCCCGGGAGATCCCCTTCCTGGTGCCGCGGCCCGCGACGCAGCCATGATGGCAGCCGGACGACCGACGACCGTGTGGCTCGTGGCGGCCTTACTCGTCGTGTCGGTCTCGGCTGCGTCGGGGCGCGGTGGCGGACGCGGCGGAGGCGGCGGGCGAGGTGGTGGAGGTTTAGCCCGCGGCGGGCCCGCAGGCGGTGGCTCTTTCGGCCAGCGCGGGTCCGGCGCACAGCGCGGCGGCTACAGCGGTCGAGGGCCGGCAGCGAGCGGCTCCTTCGGCGGTGAGGCGCGGCAGGCGGGGAACTATGACCGCGGCGGCGCCGCTGGCTGGCAGCGCGACCGCAACGCCGCCGTGGGGCAGCAGCAGCATGAGCGGATGTCGGGACTCCGGGGCCCTGAGCAGGGCCGCCAGGATGGGCTTGCCGACCGACAGGGAGATCGCGAGGCACAGCGCCAGGAGAATCTCGACCAGCGCCAGCAGCAACGCGATCAGGCGCGAGAGGACCGGCAGAAGCATGGCAACAACCGGCGCGAGGACTGGCAGGACTATGCCGACGATCACCAGGGGTACTACGACTCGGACCACTACGATGGATACGGCTATGCGGGTACGGCAGCAGCCGTCGCCGCGGGCGCAGCGATCGGCACGGCGGTAGCGACCCCGCCGTACTGGACCCTGCCCTGCACACCGACGACGGTCGTCGTCGGCGCCACCACCTACTACCAGTGCGGATCCTCCTGGTACATCCAAGCGTACAGCGCCGGAGACGTCGCCTATACGATGGTCAATCCGCCTGCAGGCTACTGAGCGACCCATGCGCCGGCACCACAATGGCCGCGAGGCCGAACGCGAAGAGTATCTGCCCATGTGCGGGGGCGAGTCCGAAGGCGTCGCTGGCGGCCTGCGAGGCGGTCGGCATCACGCCGAGCACGAGGGCCAGGCCGAGGATCGCCAGCACGCTGTACGAGAGCATCGCACTGAACAGCCTGTCGATGTCGGACTTCGTTTCGTCCTGCTGCGCCTGATGCGCCCGGAACGGCGGCGCTCGGTTGAGATGCTCCCCGCCCCTGACTGACCGTCACCTGCCAGGCGTCCATTCGGGGTCGCAATCGCCCCACGTTTCAATGCGGAGAGCGAGGCCCCATACGGATTCCCGAGCTCGATGGCTCATCCCAAACCCGGGGTCACTCGCTCATGCGTGGACGCGGTCATGGGGGCGTCGACGGTGGTGCACCTCCTGTATTTCAGCTTCAGCACGATGATGACCGTGACCTTCGGCGACGTCAGGCCGACGAACCTGACCGCCGGCGACCTGTGCATGTCGGAAACGCTCGTCGGGCAGCTCTACCTCGCGATCATGATCGCCCGGATGGTGGGGCTCCGGATTGCCCAGGCTACCCTCCCAGAACGATCGTGATGAGCACGAGCGCCATGCCCAACACCGTCAAGCCAAAGGCGATCCGGATCGAGCTGCCGCCGACGATCTGTCCCCAGCGCGCGCCCAGCAGGAACAGCAGGATCAAGGCGATCAGGTTCGAGCACCTCACCGCCAGATCGGGGTTCGACACGACGAGATAGGGCACCACGATCGGAAACGTCGCGAGTACGATGGCGAGCGCCGCGGCCACTCCGCCTAGCAGGTCGTCGCGATTCAAGTGGAGCGTTGCCGGCCTTTCGCGCTGGAGGACCGTGAGGATCCACCTGTGGAGCTGAAGCCGTTCCTCCGTCGTAGTCAGCTCCAGGAGCGGCCCGTCGAGCTCGTCGCCGATCTGCTGAAGGGCCGCCTCCTCCGACGGCGCCTTCAGCACCTCGCAGATCAGGCGGGCCTTGCGGCCCCGCTCGAACAGCGCGGTGAGCACGTACATCACGCCGTCGACGATCGCCCACGCGAGGTTGGCGCCAAAGATGCCGACGAACAGCGCGCGGTTGTCCGGCTTCTCCAGGCCGAGCCGCACCGCACCGGTGACGCCGAGCGCCATGATGAGCCCGAAGAGGATCTCGCCGAGCCGGTCGGCGGCATCCAGATATCGACGTATGAAGGAGGGCATGGTGGTCTCGCGTCAGAAGCCGATCATCGGCGCGGGACCTTTCCCCTCCCGACACCGAAAGTCAACGCTGGCGGCGGCAATCACGGAACGCGTCCCGCGCGTTCTTGACGTTCTCGTTGGAGCATTTCATAAGGCCGCCATGCTGCGCCGCGCACGGGGCTCGACGATCGTTCGCGTCGCCGCTGTCGCGAGCGTCGTTGTCGTCCTGGCGGGCTGCGCGTCGGTCCGGCAAACCGTTGGCGGGTGGTTCGGGCGGACACCGTCCGCCGAGAAGGCGGCGGCCAAGTCGGTACCGGGCCCGCGTGTGTACTACGCGAATGTCGGGGGCTTGAATGTGTACGCCGAGCCCTCCGCGTCCTCGAAGGTCGTGGGGGCACTCTCACTCCACGAGAAGGTTACCCGCTCCAGGGTCGAACGCGGCTACGCGTACGTGGAGAGCACGAAGAGCGGCGTGCGGGGCTGGGTCGACAACGCGGGGCTCACCTGGCGCTCGCCGACCGCGCCGCCGGCGGCTGCGTCCACGCCTGGGGAGCCGAAGCCGGAAGAGCCCGCTGCCCCCCCGGCCGAAGACGTGCAAGCGCCGGTAGCGCCCCAACCGGTCCCGACCAACGCCGAAAACAGCGTCACGAGCACGACCGTGCCGGCACCCCCGCGCTCGAAGAAGACCACGGGTGGCGTTCCGCCGTCGATCTTCGACGCATACTGAGTCGCCCGCGATGAGCAAGGGCGAGCGCCACGCCGACGTCTCCGGTGGGGCCGGCTCGTCGGCCCGGCCGCGACCGCGCGCCTGGCCGGAGGCGTGGATGCGGGCGGTGCTCGATCTCGCCTCGGTCTCCGCCGAGCGGCGCGCGGTGGTGCTCGACGACATCGAGATCGGCTCGCAGCCGACGGGCACGTACTATGCGTTGCTCGGTGTCTCGGAGCTGATTGCCGGATTTGCCCTGATCATCGGCAGCGATGCCACCTTGATCGGTGCAAACGTCGTCGCGCCGCTGATGACGCCGATCATCGGCGTGTCGCTCGGCCTCATGCGCAGCGACCTGCGGCTCCTGCGGACGGCGCTGATCGCCGAGTTCGGGGGCGCGCTGGTCGGGGTCGTGCTGACGTATCTGCTCGGGCTGATGCCGTTCTGGGGCGATCCCACGCCGTCGTTGCTCGCGCAAACCCATCCGACCCTGATCGACCTCTTGGTGGCCGCGCTCGCCGGCTTCGCCGGGGTACTGGCGATGATCGACGAACGTGTCAGCCCTGCACTTCCCGGCGTGGCGATCGCCACCGCGCTCAATCCTCCCGTGGCCGCGATCGGTCTCTGCCTCGCCTTCGGAGCGTACCGGGGTGCGTGGGGCGCGTTCCTGCTCTTCTTCGCCAATGTGCTCGCCATCCTCGCGGTCGCCGCCGTCCTCTTCCTCATCGCCGGGTTCGTCACCTGGGCGGAAATCGGATCGCTGCGCGGTCTCGCGCGGCGCTTCGCCCCCGCCGCGATCGGCCTGGTGCTCGTCACCGCGCTGCTCACGAACTACCTGGTGGGGATGGTCACGAACATCCGCCTCCGTCGCACGATCACCGCAGTGCTGGATCACGAGCTGGCGCGCGAGCCCAGCACCGCGCTGGTCGCCGTCGATTTCAGCCGCGGCAAGGAGGAAATGGAAGTGCTCTCCGAGGTCCGAACTCCGCGTGTCATCGAGCCGGGACGCGTCAAGCAGATTCAGGACGCATTGGGCAGCCGGCTCGCGGAGCCCGTCCGTCTGTTCATGCGATGCGCGCTGACCAAGGACGTGACGGCGACGGGATCGACCACTCTCCGTCCATATCTGAGCCTCAATGGCAGGGTGGCGACGGCGCCGATCTCCCCCGACATGCGGCTGTTGCAACAGGCGGAGCAAGTGGCGCGCGAAGTCGTGGCGAACCGGGCCGACATCGACTTGAAGGACGTCGAGCTCGTGAACTTCCCGAGCGGCCCGGTGCTGGTGGCTTCGATCGAGAGTCCGCGCCCGCCGAATCCTGCTAACATCGCGCGGTTCGAAGCATTGTTGCGGGAGCGGCTGGGAGAAGAGAGCATACGCGTCGTCGTGCGGGTCGCCGAGTCGGTCGACATCACCTCGAAGGGGCGCGTCCTCTTCGGCGAGGCACACTTTGGCGCGCTGTCGGCCGACGAGGCTCAACGGCAGGCGGCAGTTGAAGAGGCGGTACGCGCGCAGCTTCAAGCGCTACCCGACACCTTCGTCACTGCTATCGATGCGGTGTACCGGGATCCGGGCTGGGCGGTGCGCGCGGAGGTCGTTGCTCCGCGTGTCCTCGCACCCGGCGACGTGCACGCCGTGGAAGAACGCGTCCGGAACGCGGTCAACGAGTCGGTGGATGTGACCGTGCGAGCGCGGACGGATGTCCTGGTCACCGGGAAGCAGTACCAGGCGGCCGGAGCTGCGACCCCGACGCCACAGGAAGATCCGGCGCCAACGCCCGAATCTCCCTGAGGCGACCAGTCGTCGCCGGATCTCCGAGTGGATGCAATACGAGGGGAGCCTGCTCTACCGCTGCTACGGCGAAGCCTCGGTCTGGTGTCGCTGAGTCGACGGGCCCCGCTTCGGCGCGTTTCGTCCGCTCGATCGAGGCCGACCCCGCGGGCCGGCCTCCGGCTGCCGCGGAGACCGGGCCGGTTGGCGTGCTATGGCAAGACGCCGCGTCACCGCCGGGGTACCAGGATGGCCGGTCCATGCGCCCGATTGCGGAGAAGCGACCTGTGCGGCGTGCTCCAACCCGAGCATCGCTCTTCCTGCCCTGTCTCGTCGCATCGGGGTGCATGATGGTCGGGCCCGACTACCAGCGTCCGCCGGCACCGCTCGCGCCCGCGTGGATCTCGCGGGAGGCCGGTGGGATCGCCCCCTCCGCCGAGCCGATCGGCCCATGGTGGGAATCGTTCGGCGACCCGATCCTGAGCAACCTCATCGCCGACGCGTACCGGCAGAACCCCTCGCTGCAGGCGGCCGGTGTGCGGGTGATCGAGGCACAGGCGCGACGGGGAATCGCGATCGGCACGCTCTTCCCGCAGATCCAGGACGCCGTGGGCGGCTACCGTCGCACGGTCGCGAGCGAGAACGTCGTCGTGGTGCCTCCCGAGCGCAGCTTCAACCAGTTTCTCGCGGGCTTCGACGTCGGATGGGAGCTGGACTTCTGGGGCAAGTTCCGGCGGGGCATCGAGTCGACGGACGCCCAGCTGCTCGCCGCCGTGGCGGACTACGACGACGTCCTCGTGTCCCTGCTGGCGGAGGTCGCCGCCAACTACATCGGCATCCGCACCAGCCAGGAGGAGCTCGACGTGGCGCGGCACAACGTCGAGCTGCAGCGGAAGAGCTACGGCATCGCGAGCGAGCGCGCCAAGCAGGGCGCGGTGACCGAGGTCGACCCGGCGCAGGCGGCCACGCTGCTGCACGCCACCGAGGCGCAGATTCCGACCTTCGAGGCGCAGATCGACGAGCAGGCGAGCACGCTCTCGGCGCTGCTCGGCGTCCCGCCGCGCCGGGTGGAGGAGATCGTCGGGGACGCGCCGGGGCCGATCCCGAATCCTCCGACCGGGGTCGCCATGGGCCTTCCGGCCGACCTGCTGCGGCGCCGACCCGACGTGCGGCGCAGCGAGCGCCTGCTCGCCGCGCAGAGCGCGCAGATCGGGATCGCCAAGGCGGACCTGCTCCCCCATCTCTCGCTGGTCGGCTCGATCAACCTGGACGCGAAGGACGCGGACAAGTTCTTCGAGGGGAGGAGCTTCGAGGCCTTCGGCGGCCCGAGCTTCAGCTGGGCCATCCTCAACTACGGGCGCATCACCAACAACGTGCGCGTCCAGGACGCCGAATACCAGGCACTCGTCAACGACTATACCAACACCGTGCTCCGCGCCCAGGCGGACGTCGAGAGCGCCGTCGCGGCACACCGCGGCGCGCTGCTGCGCACGGCGTCGCTCCGTGAGAGCGTGGCGGCCGCCGAGAAGGTCGTGGATCTGGTCGGGAGCCAGTACCACGAGGGCGCGGTCGACTTCACGACGGTGGTGCTCGCCCAGCAATTTCTCGTTCAGCAGCAGGACCTGCTCGCGGCCAGCGAGGGGCAGACCGCGCTCACGATGGTGACGGTCTACAAGAGCCTCGGCGGCGGGTGGGAGCCCTGGGAGGGCCGCAGCGTCGTCTCGGCGGAGACGGCGGCGCAGATGAGCTCCCGGACCCGCTGGGGCGACCTGCTCGCCGAGCACGAACAACAGAGCATCGCGCAGGCGGCCAGCACCGGCACCGAGCACGACCGTGGCTGGTGGCGCTGGCGATGGTGGAGGCCACAGTGGTAGGCAACAGACGGACCGCGATGGCATCCCTGATGCTCGGGTCGCTTTTGCTCGTGGTCGCGGCCGCCGGCAGCGGGTGCCGGAGCGAGACGAAGGTGGCCGCGCCGCCTCCGCCCGAGGTCTCGGTCAGCCAGCCAGTCGAGGAGCCCGTCCAGGAGACGCTCGAGTTCACGGGCCGGATCAGCGCCGTCAACAGCGTCGAGGTACGGGCGCGCGTGACGGGCTACATCACCAAGGTCGCCTTCACCGACGGTGCGCTCGTGAACGCCGGCGACATGCTGTTCGAGATCGATCCCCGGGAGTACGAGGCGGCGGTCCTGCGTGCCGAGGGGCAGGTGGCGCGGCTGCGCGCGCAGCTCGCCCGCGCCGACTCCGAGGTCGCGCGCAACCAGGCCCTGCGCCCGACCGGCGCGGCCAGCGCCCGCGAGCTCGAGCGCGCGGTCGCCGAAAAGGGAGCGGCGGAGGGCGAGCTCAAAGCGACCCTCGCGCAGCTCGAGCAGGCCCGGCTCGACGTCGAGTTCACGCGCGTGACCGCCCCCATCACCGGCCGCGCGAGTCGGGCCGAGGTCACGCAGGGGAACCTGGTGGTGGTGGGCGCCTCCGGCGGACCGCTGCTCACGACGATCGTGAGCCTCGATCCGATCTACGTGAATTTCGACGCCGACGAGCGCGCGCTCATTCGCGTGCGGAAGGCCGGCATCGCGCGCGACGGCGCGTCCACCCCCGAGAACGTCCGCGCGGCCGCGGCGCCGGTTCTCCTCGGCCTCGCCGACGAGCCCGACTTCCCGCACCGGGGAACGATCGACTTCATCGACAACCAGATCGACCCGTCGACCGGCACGATCCACGTGCGCGCGGTGCTGCCCAATCCGGACCGGCTGCTGGCACCGGGGCTGTTCGTCCGCGTGCGCGTGCCGGTGGGGGAGGCCCGGCCCGGCCTGCTGGTGACCGACCGCGCGATCGGCACCGACCAGGACCGGAAGTACGTCCTGGTCGTGAACCCGCAGAACGTCGTCGAGTACCGACCGGTGGAGCTCGGCCCGAAGCACGGTGGGCTCCGCGCCGTGGCCGACGGCCTCGCGGCCGGCGAGTGGGTGGTCGTGAACGGCATCCAGCGCGTGCGTCCGGGCGTGACCGTGACCCCGCAGAAGGTGAGCATGCGCCCCGGCCCGCCCGCCGCCGCGGCACCGGCCAAGGCGCCCTCGACGTAGGATCGAGCGATGTTCGCACGCTTCTTCGTCGACCGGCCGATCTTCGCGACAGTGCTGTCGATCGTCATCGTGATCATCGGCCTCGTGGCGCTCCAGGGACTGCCGATCGCGCAGTACCCCGAGGTCGTCCCGCCGACGGTCAACGTCTCGGCGACCTATCCGGGCGCCAGCGCGAAGGTCGTCGCCGACACCGTCGCGGCCCCCATCGAGCAGGAGGTGAACGGCGTCGAGAACATGCTCTACATGCTCTCGAAGAGCACCAACGACGGGCAGATGAACCTCGACGTGACCTTCCGCGTCGGGACGAACCTCGATTTCGCGCAGGTGCTCACCCAGAACCGGGTTTCGATCGCCGAGGCGAAGCTCCCGGACGAGGTGAAGCGCCAGGGCGTCACGGTGAAGAAGAAGTCGCCGATGATCCTCCTGTGCGTGAACCTGCTCTCGCCGGACAACCGCTACGATCAGCTCTACCTCAGCAACTACGCCACCATCCAGGTGAAGGACGCGCTCGCCCGCCTGCCGGGAGTGGGCGACGTCAGCTTCCTCGGCGCGCGCGACTACAGCATGCGCGTCTGGCTCGACCCGACGGCGCTCGCCTCGCGCAACATGACCGCCGCGGACGCCCTCAAGGCGCTCCAGGAGCAGAACGTGCAGGTGGCGGCCGGGCGGATCGGCCAGCCGCCGGCGCCGGCCGGCATCGACTTCCAGTACACCGTCAACACGCTCGGCCGGCTGCTCGACCCCGAGCAGTTCGCCGACATCGTGGTGAAGACCGGCGAGCACGGGGACATCACGCGTCTCTCGGACGTGGGGCGCGTCGAGCTCGGCGCGAAGAACTACGACGTCGGGAGCTATCTCGACGGGCAGGAATCCGTCACGATGGCGGTTTTCCAGCTGCCCGGCGCCAACGCGCTCGCGACGGCGGAGAGCGTGCGCGCCGAGATGGAGCGCCTCAAGGCGCGCTTCCCCGCGGGCATGGAGTACAAGATCGTCTACGACACGACGGTCTTCGTCGACGAGTCGATCCACGAGGTCTACAAGACGCTGTTCGAGGCGTTCGTGCTCGTCTTCATCGTCGTCCTGGTGTTCCTGCAGGACTGGCGCGCCACGCTGCTGCCCATGATCGACGTCCCGGTGTCGCTGATCGGGACGTTCTTCGTCATGGCGATGCTCGGCTTCTCGCTGAACAACCTCTCGCTCTTCGGTCTGGTGCTCGCCATCGGCATCGTGGTCGACGACGCGATCGTCGTCGTCGAGAACGTCGAGCGCTGGATGGCGAAGGGCCTGCCGCCGCGCGAGGCGACCATCAAGGCGCTCGACGAGATCACCGGCCCGGTGATCGCGATCACGCTCGTCCTGAGCTCGGTCTTCATCCCGACGGCGTTCATCGCCGGGATCAGCGGCCAGTTCTACCGGCAGTTCGCGCTCACCATCGCCGCCTCGACCATCATCTCGGCCATCAATGCCATGACGATGGCGCCCGCGCGGGCCGTCACCCTGATCAAGCCGCACGCGCACGGCGAGGAGCGTCGCGAGGCGCTGCCGCTGACGGCGGTGGTGCTTCTCGGCGCCGTGCTCGCCGATTTCTTCCTGACGGCACGCGTCCTCCACCTCTTCGGCCTGTCGGCCGGCGGGCACGGGCACGAGGCGCACGGCAGCCCCGCAGTGCGGTGGGCGATCCGTCTCGCCATCGTCGGGGCGGGCGGCTTCGTCGGCCATCGGCTGAACGAGCGCGTGAACCGTGCGCTGCTCTCCTTCTTCCGCGGGTTCAACCGGTTCTTCGAGCGGCTGGCGGAAGGGTACGGGAGCATCGTGGCCCGGCTCGTGCGCGCGACCGGGATTCTCCTCGTCGTGTACGGCGGACTCATGGTCCTCACCTGGGTCGGCTTCCGCACCGTGCCGGTCGGCTTCATTCCGGAGCAGGACAAGGGATACCTGGTCGTGAATGCGATGCTGCCCGACGGCGCGAGCCTCGAGCGGACCAACGAGCTGATGGTCCGGCTCGACGAGATGGTGCGCGCCACGCCCGGCGTCGCGCACACCATCCGCCTGCCCGGCTACTCGATCCTCACCAGCAACAACATCTCGAACGTCGGCGGCATGTTCGTGATCCTCGAGGACTTCGAGGAGCGGGTCCCGAAGAAGCTGCCGGCCACGACCGTGGCGGCGAATCTCCGCGCGCAGTTCCGGCAGGTCCAGGACGCGATCGTGGTCACCTTCGGCGCGCCACCCGTCGACGGGCTCGGCAACACCGGCGGGTTCAAGCTCCAGGTACAGGACCGGGCCGACGCCGGTCCCGAGGCGCTCCAGGGTGCGGTCGAGACCATGATCCGCGCCGGCAGCGCGCAGCCCGGGCTGGTCGGCCTCTTCAGCAGCTATCGGGCGGCGCAGCCGCAGCTCTACCTCGACGTCGATCGGGCGAAGGCGAAGGCGCTCGGGGTCGCCCTGAACGACGTCTTCCAGACCCTGCAGATCTATCTCGGCTCGGCGTACGCCAACGACTTCACCCGCTTCGGGCGCAACTGGCAGGTGAACGTGCAGGCCGACGCGGCCTATCGTGTCGACCCGGACGACATCGGCCAGCTGAAGGTCCGCAACCGCAACGGCGGCATGGTGCCGCTCTCGACGCTCGTGACCGTTCGCAACACCACCGGCCCGGCGATCGTGAACCGCTACAACATGTTCGCGTCGGCCGAGATCGCCGGCGGCACGGCGCCGGGTGTGAGCTCCGGCCAGGCGATCGCCACGATGGAGGCGCTGGCGGCGAAGGAGCTGCCCGCCACCATGAGCTTCGAGTGGACGGAGCTCACGCTGCAGCAGATCCTCGCGGGCAACACGGCCGTGTTCGTGTTCATCCTTGGCGCCGTGCTGGTCTTCATGGTCCTGTCGGCCCAGTACGAGAGCTGGGCGCTCCCGGGTGCGATCATCATGATCGTGCCCATGTGCCTGCTGGCGGCCATCGCCGGCGTGTGGGTCGTCGGCTCCGACAACAACATCTTCACGCAGGTGGGGCTCGTCGTCCTGATCGGCCTGGCCGCCAAGAACGCGATCCTGATCGTCGAGTTCGCCAAGCAGCTCCAGGACGAGGGCACCGCGCGCTTCGACGCGATCGTCACGGCCTGCAAGACGCGACTGCGGCCGATCCTCATGACCTCGTTCGCCTTCATCCTGGGCGTGTTGCCGCTGATCGGCACCGCCGGCGCCGGCTCGGAGATGCGGTTCGCCCTCGGCATCGCGGTATTCTCCGGGATGCTCGGCGTCACCGTCTTCGGCATCTTCTTCACGCCGGTCTTCTACGAGGTGATCCGCGGGCGGACCGACCGCCGGGCGGCGCGGCGGCAGGCCGAGGCGGCACCGGTGGTGCACGCGCCCGAGCCGCGCGAGGCGCACGCCGAGGTGTCCTGAGCTTGCGCTATGTAGCCCGGTCAGTCGTCGCGCGCCTGCGAGTATAGACTCACAAGCCGCGCGACGAGGACGGCCAGGTACATCCGTCCGCTCACTCCCTCGACGACCGCGAACCCGCGCGCGGGCTCGCTCACCGGCACGACGTCACCGTAGCCCAGCGTGGCGAGCGTGACGAAGCTGAAGTAGATCGACTGTGCCAGGCCGACGGGCTTCGCACCCCCGAACGACCCGGGCCAGAGCTGATCCAGCGCCCTGTACGCGACCCCGAAGAGAAAGCCGGCGAGGAGGTACCCGTCCAGGGCCGCTGGAAGAGGCCTGCGCGATGATGCCCGCAGCCCGAGGGCCTGCTCCGACGCTGGCGCAAAAAGGCAAGACATGTCGAGCGGGAATGACGAATGATGCGGGGACACAGGAAGCGGAGAGGACTCCAATGCGTTGGTGGCATCATCAACGACCATGCCTACGAGATAGAGGACGATTGCTTGCGAGCGCCGTTCTCCTCGCGCTCGTGCTGACCCCGGCCGGACGCGCCGACGAAGCGCCCGTGGCAACGATCGCGGTCTCGTCCTCGACGTCGGGCTCGAGTCTCGCCGGTCGCCTCGTCGAGGGTGTGATGAGCTTTCGGGGTCAGGACTATCTCCTGACGCTACGCGGCGTCGCGGAGCCGGTAAACACGGTGGGGTCCGTCCGTGGACTCCTGCGCCCGGGCGACATCGAGGGCACCTTCCGGCCCTCCGACGGGGCCCTGCGAAACGCCTCCGGTGTGACGATTCGCTTCGAACCACCGCTCCCGCTCGTGGCGGGTCGGCTCGAGATCGAGGTGTCGAGGCAGATGAGTCCGAAGTCTTCCGGCGGCCAGCCGGGGGCCGGGATCGAATGAGAGGCTCCTCGCCGCGCTCCGTGCTCTGCGCGGCTGCCGCCGCGATCTGCCTCATCGCCGCGTCGGCGCCGGCTGCGGAACGCTCCGCGCCCGACGGTGAGCACGCTGCCGCCGACGCGACGATCACCTTCCGCGGGCGGTCGGCCTCAGTCGGCATCGGCTTCTTGTGGGGCGCATCGACGGTGGAGTTCCAGAGCAGGACCTACCCCGTACGCGTCGACGGCTTCGTGCTCGGCGGCCTCGGGACCAGCTCGCTCGAAGGGACCGGCCGGATCTTCAGCCTCGCCAAGATAGAGGACCTGAGCGGCGACTACACGGCCCTCGCCTCGGGAGCGGCCTTCGGCCAGGGCACGGGGACGATCGTCATGCGCAACGACAAGGGCGTGCGCATCGTCATCGACGCGAAGGCCGCGGGCTTCGGGGTCGGCATCGGCCCGCGCGGGATCACGCTCAGCGTCGGCGAGGTGGGCGGACCGCCGGCCGACGCGAGCGCTCGACTTCCGAAGACGCTCGGCTTCGGGGAGGTGAAGACCGGCCCGCTCTTTCTCCGTCCCACCCTGAACCTCCAGATGTATGCCGCCGCCTCGCACAACGCCGGCTTCAACGGCCGGTGGTCGTTCGGGCCCGTGGAGAAGGCCGACAGCTGGCTGGAGCACTCGAACGAGGTGGGCCTCAACGCCCGCTACCCGCTCGGGGACTACGGAACCCTGCAGGGGAGGGTCAGCGGCGTCTACTCGCTCACGACGAGCGGGCCCGATGGGCCGGTGACGAACGGCTCGAAGGACACCGTCAGCAAGTACACGCTGGAGAGCGCCTACCTCGCGTGGAAATCCGGCGATCTCTTCCCGAAGCTCGGGTCCGACTTCATCGAGATCAGTGCCGGGAACCAGAACTACCAGGTCTTCGACGGCCTGCTCTTCTGGGATGGAGGCCAGGACAGCACCCACCGCGGCGCGAACTGGATCTCCCCGCGCAAGGCGTTCCGCGAAACGGGGATCGTCAGGCTCAACTACAAGGGCCTCACGGTCGAGGGAGTCCACCTCAAGTACAACGACGACCCGGATACCAATACCCGGCTCGGCGCGGGGCGGGTCGACTACACGATCGATGACTTGATCATGAAGCACCTGAGGGTCGGCGTCATGTACTTCGACATCTACCACTCGGACACACCTTCTCGCGACGGCATGGACGGCATCCAGGTCTATCACGAAGCAGCTCCGCTGCCGGCGCTTCCCGACCTCAGCTACAAGACGTCCTTCGTCCACGAGAACAACTCGAAGTCGTCCGGCCTCTCGGAGGCCAACGGCTGGTACGTCACACCGGCGTACCAGCTGTCGACCCTGCCCTGGAAGCCTCAGCTCAGCTACCGGTATGCGTCGTTCAGCGGCGGCGGGACGCGGGGATTCGACTCCCTCTTCACCGGGCTCCCGGAGTGGGGCTCCTGGTTCCAGGGAGAGCTCCTGGGAGAATACGTCCTCTCCAACAGCAACCTGAACTCCCACCAGGTGCGTCTGCTGCTCAAGCCGAACGAACTCCTGAGCGTCAACCTGATCTACTACAAGTTCCTGCTCAACAACCGGAACCAGGACTTCGGCCTCACCCCGTCGCGCGTGGATCGCTCCCTCGCCGACGAGGTGGATCTGATTTTCGATCTTGCGCTGGCGAACTGGTGGTCGGTCACCGCCGCCTGTTCGGTGGCCAATCCCAACAAGGGCTTTCGCGAGGCCGTCAACGGATCGTCGACTTGGATCAACGGCTATCTCTACATGAGCTTCACCTTCTGATGTCGGCCCCCGGCGGTCCGTGGGCGGGAGCCGGTCGACGCCGTAGCGGGGGCTGAGGGCGAACGGCGGATCCGAGGGAGCGACAACCGTGTCGTACAGCGATACCCCGATGCCGGCGGCACTCGCCTCCGGCTTTCCCGTGCTCGTCGTTGGCGCTCACGTCGACGAGGACTCGGCGATCGGGCGCAGCGTGGTGGAGATCAGGGCGGCGCTCGAGGCGCTCGGACGCCCCGTCGTGCTCGCCGACTCGCTGGACGATGCCGAGGCCGCCGTCGAGTCGCATCCGGCGCTCTCCTGCGTGGTGCTCGGCTGGGGGATGGCGGCGGCGAGCGACGAGGCACTCGCGCAGACGACGCGGATCCTACGGCGGATCCGGCAGCAGGCGGCCTCCCTGCCCGTCCTCATCGGGGCACGCCGGGGGGCCACCCGCCAGGTGCCGCTCGAGATCGTGGAGCAGGTCGCGGGCTACATCTGGGTGCCCGAGGACAGCGCTGCTTTCATCGCCGGACGCATCGACGCGGCGGCGCGGCGCTATCTCGACACCGTGCTGCCGCCGTTCTTCGGGAAGCTCGCGAACTTCGCCGACACGCACGAGTACTCGTGGCACACGCCCGGACACACGGGCGGTACGGCCTTCATGAAGACGGCCGTCGGCCGCGCCTTTCTCGCCTTCTACGGCGAGCAGATGCTGCGATCCGACCTCTCCGTCTCGGTGGGTGAGCTCGGTTCCTTGAATGACCACTCCGGGCCGGTGGCCGAGGCGGAGCGCTACGCGGCGCGGGTCTTCGGGGCCGACCACACCTTCTTCTCGATGGGAGGCAGCTCGGCGAGCAACGAGATGATCCTGCACTCGGCGGTGGCGGACGGCGACATCGTCCTGGTCGACCGCAACTGCCACAAGTCCCTCAACTACGCGCTCAACATGAGCGGCGCCATCCCGGTGTACCTGAAGCCGCGGCGCAACGCGCGCGGTGTGATCGGCCCGGTGCCCGCCAGTGAGATCGAGCCCGAGATGCTGCGACGCAAGATCGCCGAGAGCCCGCTCGTCAAGGGCGGGTCGCGCAAGCCCGTGCTCGCGGTGCTCACGAATTCCACCTACGACGGCCTCTGCTACGACGTCGAGCACACGACGCGGCTCTTGAGCCAGAGCGTCGACCGCATCCACTACGACGAGGCGTGGTACGCGTATGCGCGGTTCAATCCCCTCTACGAGGGCCGCTACGGGATGCACCGCGGCCGACGGTCGCCGGACGACGCGACCGTGACGGTGACGCACTCGACGCACAAGCTCCTCGCCGCACTCTCGCAGGCCTCGATGATCCACATCCGATCGGGACGGATCCCGGTCGAGCCCGCGCTCTTCAACGAAGCGTTCATGATGCACACCTCCACGTCGCCGCAGTACAGCATCATCGCGTCCACGGACGTCTCCGCGAAGATGATGGACGACGCTGGCCCGGCGCTCACGGCCGAGTGCATCCGCGAAGCCGTCGATTTCCGGAAGGCGATGCTGCGCATCGGCCGGGATCTCGACCATCGCAAATCTGGAGATTGGTGGTTCCAGAGCTGGCAGGCCGACGAGGTGGCAGGCAAGGCGTTCCTCGAAGCCGACCCCGAGCTGCTCGCGACCTCGAGCGACGCATGGCTCCTGCGGCCCGGGCAGGGCTGGCACGGGTTCGGCGACCTGGGCTCCCGCTACTGCATGCTCGACCCGATCAAGGTCACCACGCTGACGCCGGGCATCGGGCCGGACGGCGCCCTCGAGAAGGAAGGGATCCCCGCGGCCATCGTGACGGCGTTCCTCGCCACGCAGGGCATCGTCGTTGAGAAGACCGAGCCCTACTCGATCCTCACCCTCTTCTCGATCGGCATCACCCGGGGCAAGTGGGGCTCGCTCGTCGCCGCGTTCATGCGCTTCAAAGAGCTCTACGACGCGAACGCGCCGCTCGCCAAAGCACTCCCCGGCCTCGTCGCCGATCATCCCGAGCGGTACGGCCGGCTCGGGCTCCGCGAGCTCGCCGCGGAGATGCATGCCGCGATCCGGGAGCACAACATCCTCGGCAATCTCGACGGCGCCTTCAGCAACCTCCCCGAGCCGGTGCTGACACCGCGGGAGACCTTCGCGCGCCTCGTGCACCGCGAAGTGGAGCAGGTCCCCGCCGCGAAGCTCCGGGGCCGTATCCTCGCGGTGCAGGTAGTCCCCTATCCGCCGGGAATCCCGCTGCTGATGCCGGGGGAGCGTTTCGGCGAGGCGACGCGCGCCGTCGGGGACTTCCTGCTGGGCCTCGCGGCCTTCGACGCGAGGTTCCCGGGCTTCGGGCACGACACCCACGGCGTCGAGGTGAAGACCGACGACAGCGGCCGCCCCTACTATGCACTCTACTGCTTGAGGACCTGAACGTCGCGGCCACAGGGAGACACCATGGACGTGCCCCGCAAGAAGATGAACCTGATGCAGCTGACGGTCATCGTCGCCGTCAACATGATGGGCTCCGGGATCATCATGCTCCCGTCGAACATGGCTCGTGTCGGGGCGATCTCCCTCCTTTCCTGGATCGTGACCGGGGTGGGGTCGATGGCCATCGCCTACGGCTTCGCGCAAGCCGGCGTCCTCAATCAGCGTCCGGGAGGGATGTCGGCGTATGCCGAGGAAGCCTACGGCAAATCGGGCTTCTTCATGGTGTTCTACCTCTACTTCTTCTCGCTGGCGATCGGGAACGTGGCGATCGCGATCTCCGCGGTGGGCTATCTGGCGACCTTCTTCCCCTGGCTCTCGTCGACGCCGATCGCCACGTGCATCGGAGTGATCGCGCTGATCTGGCTGACGACGGTGGCCAACTTCGGGGGACCGAAGGTGACGGGCCGCATCGGCTCGATAACCGTGTGGGGCGTCATCATTCCGGTCGCCGGTCTCTCGGTCATCGGGTGGCTCTGGTTCAGGACGGCCACCTTCGCCGCCGCCTGGAATCCGCAGGGGCTCAGTCTGCTGAAGGGAATGGGCTCGAGCATCGCGCTCACGCTGTGGGCTTTCCTCGGCATGGAGTCGGCAGCGCAGAACTCGGACGCCGTCGAGAACCCGAAGCGGAACGTGCCCCTGGCCTGTATGTTCGGGACGCTCGGGGCTGCCGTCGTCTATATCCTCTCGACCACGGTGATCCAGGGAATCGTGCCGAACGCCGACCTGGCGAAGTCCACGGGCCCCTTCGGTCTGGTCTACGCCCACATGTTCAATCCGACGGTCGGCTCGATCATCATGGCCCTGGCGGCGATGGCCTGTCTCGGGTCTCTGCTGGGCTGGCAGTTCACCATCGCCCAAACCGCCAAATCGGCGGCCGAAGATCGCATGTTTCCCACGTTCTTCGCGAAGGTGACCCGGAACGACGCGCCGATCAGCGGGATGATCGTCATGGCGGTCGTCCAGTCCCTGATGGCGCTCTCGACCATCTCGCCGACGCTCAGCGAGCAATTCAGTGCGCTCGTGAACCTGGCCGTGGTCACCAACGTGATTCCGTACATCATCTCGCTCTCCGCCTTGATCGAGATGATGAAGAAAGCGCGCGTGCCGGAGTCGACTTATCGGCTGAACGTCGTGGTGGCGACGGTCGCGATGCTCTACAGCGTCTATGCGATCTACGCGTCGGGTGCGGATGCGGTGCTCGGCGGCACGGTGGTGATGGGCATCGGCTTCGTGATTTTCGGCTTCCTCGCTCCCCGCTTCGGACTGAGTGGGACGACGACCGCGCAGGCCGCAGCGGGCCGAGCCGCGTGACGGAGGAACGCATCATGCAGCTTCGACGATCACTGGCGTTTCACCGGCGTGGCCTCACGACGGGGTGGGTCGCCGCCATACCGGCCGTGCTGGGACTGCTGCTGCTCGGGCCGGGCGACTCGGCGCGGGCCGGAACCCTCGATCGGGTTCGGGACCTCGGCAAGCTGAAATTGGGCTATCGGGTCGACGCGCGACCCTTCTCGTACGAGGACGAGTCCGGGAAACCAGCCGGTTATTCTCTCGTGCTCTGCCGACGGGTCGCGGACGCCGTGAAGGCCGAGCCGGGTCTCGCCCAGATCGCGGTCGAGTACGTGAAGGTCGGGAGCGATGATCGCTTCGACGCGGTGAAGGAGGGGAGGATCGATCTGCTCTGCGGTGCTGCCACGGCCACGCTGGGGCGGAGGAAGACCGTCGACTTTTCGACCCCGATCTTCCCGAGCGGAATCGGCGCGCTCCTCCGAAGGGATGCCCCAGAGCGTCTGAAGGCGGCGCTCGAGGGACGCGAGCCGCCGTATCGACCGCGCTGGCGTGCATCGCTGGCGGAGGTCCTCGAGAAGCGGGTCCTGTCGGCGCAGGCGGGGACGACCACGGAGTCCTGGCTTGCCAGGAGGCGCGAGGAGCTCAATGTCAACGCCGTTATCGTGACCGTGCAGAGCTACCGCGAGGGCGTCGATCGGGTACTGGGGCGGCGCTCGGACGTGCTGTTCGGAGACCGGGCGATCCTCCTGGACGCGGCGGCGCGGAGTTCATCGGCGGGTGATCTGGTCATCCTCACGCGCCAGTTCACCTACGAGCCTCTCGCCCTTGCCTTCGCGCGGGGCGACGACGACTTCCGACTGCTCGTGGATCGGACCCTGAGCCGATTCTACCGCTCCGGCGAAATCGGGGGTATCTACACGAGCTTCTTCGGGGAGCCCGACGCGAGCGCCCTGGCGTTCTTCGGCTTCGTTGCGTTGCCGGAATGATCTGCCTCAAGTCGTGAGCGGAGCGACCCTGGCAGCGGCGCGCGACGAGACCGGGGAACGGAGCCTCGGCCTCGCCACCTGCACGGCTCTCGTGATCGGCAACATGGTCGGCTCGGGGTTCTTCATCGCACCCGCGGCGCTGGCGCGATTCGGTACGACCGCGCTGATCGGGTGGGCGGTGATGTCGGTTGGCGCGATCTCCCTCGGCGTGGTGTTCGCGCGCCTGGCGCGCATCGCGCCGGCCACGGGCGGTCCGTATGCCTACACGCGGATGGGTTTCGGTCGTTTCGCCGGGTTCCTCATCGCGTGGGGCTACTGGATCTCCATCTGGGCCTCGCTGCCCGCCATCGCGGCGGCGCTCGTGGGGTATCTCCGCGCGCTCGTTCCCGCCCTGGCGGGCCATACGCTCGTCGGCATCGCCATCGGGCTCGGATCCATGTGGGGTGTTGCGCTCCTGAACCTCCGCGGAGTCAAGGAGGCCGGGATCTTCCAGGCGGTGACGACCTACGCGAAGCTCATACCGTTCGTGTCGATCGCCTTGCTCGGGCTCTTCTGGGTCGACTGGCACAGCTTCGAGACGATCAACCCGAGCGGCAAGCCCTTCCTCGGCGCCCTCGCCGCCACGGCGCCGCTCACGATGTTCGCGTTCCTCGGCATCGAGTCGGCGACGGTGCCCGCCGGCGACGTGATCGATCCGCGGCGGACCATCCCCCGCGCCACGGTGGTCGGCACCCTCATCTCGGCGCTGATCTACATCCTCGGCACCGCCGTCGTGATGGGGGTGATCCCGCGCGAGACCCTAATGCACTCCTCTGCGCCCTTCGCCGACGCTGCGCGCCTCATGTGGGGCGGTTGGGCCGGCACGGTGATCGCGCTGGCGGCGATCGTCTCGTCGCTGGGCGCCCTCAACGGCTGGACGCTGATGCTCGCCCAGGTCCCCATGGCGGCGGCACGCGACGGCGCCATGCCCCCGGTCTTTGGCCACCTCTCGCGGCGGGGCGTGCCGGCGCGGGGCCTCCTGATCTCGGTGAGTCTGTCGACCCTGCTCGCTCTGCTCTCGACTTCCGGGACGTCAGCCTTCGTCGCCTTCTACGAGCTGATCGTCAACCTTTCGACGGACGCCGCCATGGTCCCCTACGTCTTCTGCTCCCTGGTCGAGGCGATCCTCTGGGTCAACCGACGACCGGTCTCGCGCGCGTTGCGCATCGGTCCCTTCATGCCCGTTGCCATCGTCGCGTTCGTCTTCTCCATGGGGACGATCTACGGCGCCGGGGCAGAAGCGGGCATGTGGTCGCTGATCCTGATCCTGCTGGCTGGTCCAGTCTGGGTCTTCCTGCGCGACGGGAGTTCGGTTCCGGGCGAAACACCTTCCGGGGGAAATCCGAACTGAGAAAAGGACACGAGCAATGCAGATTCCGATTCAACGCTACTTCCGGGTTCTCGTGGTGGGCGAGGAGCACGCTCCCGTCGCCGACATCATCGAAAAGGAGCTCGGATTCCCGGCTGTCACCGTCGGCCCCGACCAGGCGCGCGAGGCCATCCACAACGGGGCGGACCTTTGTGCCATCGTGGTCGGCCGGGACGACGCCAGCTTCGTCCTTGCTGCGCGCCATGAGCGAGGGTTCGAGATGCCCGTATTTCTCGTCACCGAACGCAACACGGATGTGTTTCACGCGTCCTACCTTCACGAGATGAGAGGGGTACTGATAGCCGGTCTCGAGTCCCGAGACTTCTACAAGAAGACATTCCTGACTTGCGTCGAGGAGTACGTGCAGGGGCTGCTCACCCCGTTCTTCGGCAAGTTGCTGGAGTACGACTACGACGGGAACCGATCGTGGGCTTGTCCGGGTCACCAGGGCGGCCAGATGTTCAAGCGCCACCCGGTGGGAAGGCTCTTCTTCGAGCACATGGGCGAGAACATCTTCCGAGACGACATCTGCAACGCGATGGTGTCGCTGGGCGACCTCCTGATCCGTGAGGGTCCGGCGTTGGCGGCACAGCAAGAGGCGGCCAACATATTCGGCGCCGACCGAACCTATTTCATGCTCAATGGGACTTCGAGCTCGAACAAGGCGGTCAACACCGGTCTACTCCGCGACGGCGACATCGTTCTCTTCGACCGCAACAACCACAAATCGAACCACCAGGGTGCGTTGATGCTCGCGGGCGCGATCCCGATCTATCTCGAAACGGACCGCAACGGCTTCGGCATGGTCGGGCCGATCGACTGGGCGGCGCTCGACGAGGAGGCTATCCGCGCGAAGATCCGGGCGCACCCGCTCGTCAAGGGCGGCGGCGCTGCCGAACGCGATCGTCCGATCCGCGTCGCCATCATCGAGCAATGTACCTACGACGGCACCATCTACAACGCTCGTAAGATCGTCGAGAAGATCGGTCACCTCTGCGAGTACATCCATTTCGACGAGGCCTGGGCGGGCTTCGGGGCCTTCCATCCGTTGCTGAAGGACCATTTCTCGATGGGTCTCGAGCTCACGGAGCGAGACCCGGGCATCATCGCGACCCAGTCCACCCACAAGCAGCTGGCGGGCTTCTCGCAGGCGTCGCAGATTCATGTGCGCGACGAGCACATCCGTGGGCGGCCGTACCGGGTCAACCACAAGCGGTTCAACGAGATGGTGATGCTGCAAGCATCGACCTCGCCGTTCTACCCGCTGTTCTCCAGCCTCGACGTCAACGCCCAGATGCACCGCGACAAGGCGGGGCGCGCGTTGTGGGACGACATGATCAAGCTCGGCATCGAAGCTCGCAAGGCGGTTCGCAAGCGCTTCAGCGGCTTCCTGGATCCGTTCGTGCCGGACATGGTCGAGTTCGAAGGCCGGAGCGTCCGCTGGGAGGACGTGCCGACCGAAGTGCTGGCACGCGACCAGCAGTACTGGAAGCTCGAACCGAACGCCGCCTGGCACGGCTACCGCAATCTCGGGCCGGACCTGGCCATGGTCGACCCGACCAAATTCATGCTGACCACGCCGGGGATCGACCACGCGGGCGGCGACTACCAGCGGACGGGAGTGCCGGCCACGGTTCTCGCCAACTATCTGCGGGAAAACCACATCATTCCGGAGAAGAACGATCTCAACAGCATCCTCTTCCTCATGACGCCAGCGGTGGGGGAAGGGAAGGTCGCCTTCCTGCTGGCGGAGCTGGAGCGATTCAAGGCGCTGTACGAGGCCGATGCTCCACTCGCGCGCGTCGTGCCGGGCGTCGCGGCGCGCTACGCCAAGCGCTACGAGGGCTACAGCTTGAGACAGCTCTGCGACGAGATGCACGGCTTCTTCGTCGCGAAGGACGTCAAGGATCTGCAACGAAAGAGCTTCCGCTACGAGTCGTTTCCCGAGCAGGCAATGAGCGCGCGCGCCGCGGTGCAGGCGACGGTCGCGGGGGAAGTGGATTACGTGCCCATGGCGAAGGTCAAGGGTCGGATCGCCGGCACGTTGGCGCTGATCTACCCGCCGGGCATCGGGATCGTGGTCCCCGGCGAGCGCTACGACGAGAGAGCGAAGCCGATGATCGACTACTTCCTCGCGTTCGAGGAGAACTGCAACCGCTTCCCGGGCTTTTCGTACGAAGTGCAGGGCGTCTACCAGGAACCGGAAGGCGACGGCGTCCGTTTCTACACCTACGTCGTGAGGGAGCGCGAAGGGCACATGTCGTAGGCAACCACTCTCGAGGAGCAAGGTATGGAAACGCTGGGAGTTCACAGTGAAGTCGGCAAGCTACGGACCGTGCTGGTCTGCCGGCCCGGGCTCGCGCATCAGCGCCTGACGCCGGGTAATCGCGCCGATCTCCTGTTCGACGACGTCCTCTGGGTACACGAAGCCCAGAAGGACCATTACGACTTCGTGTTGAAGATGCGTGAACGCGGCACCGAGGTGCTCGAGCTGCACGATCTGCTGGCCGAGACGCTCGCCGACAAGGCCGCGCGTGCGTGGGTGCTCGACCGCCGCGTCACGGTCAATGACGTCGGGCCTGGCTTGGCGTCGATTCTCCGCGCATGGCTCGACGAGTTGCCGGCGGCCAAGCTCGCGGAGCATCTCATCGGCGGCATCGCCATCCTCGACCTTCCACAGTCCGAGCAGGTGACCATGCTGAGCGAGGCGTTGGGTGAAACGGACTTCGTCATCCCACCGGTGCCGAACACGCTCTTCCAGCGCGACCCCTCCTGTTGGATCTACAACGGCGTCACCTGCAACCCGATGTACTGGCCCGCGCGCAAACCGGAGACGCTCCTCCAGCGGGCCGTCTACAAGTTCCATCCACGCTTCAAGGGCGCGGACTTCACCATCTGGTGGGGCGACAGCGACGCCTCCTTCGGAGCCGCCACCCTCGAAGGCGGTGACGTCATGCCCGTGGGCAAGGGCGTCGTGTTGATCGGCATGGGCGAGCGCAGCACCCGACAGGCGGTGTTCCAGGTTGCGGCCGAGCTCTTCAAGCACCAGGCGGCCACGCGCGTAATCGGCTGCCTCATGCCGAAGAGCCGCGCCGCCATGCATCTCGACACCGTGTTCACCTTCTGCGACCGCGACCTGTGTACCGCGTTCCGGGAAGTCGCCGATCAGATCCGCTGCTACAGCGCGCGGCCAGACGGCAACGGGAAGGTGGAGGTCTACGAGGACAAGGGCCATCTCTTCGACGTGATCAAGGAGGCACTCGGTCTGAAGACGCTGCGAGTGGTCGAAACCGGCGGCAATGCGTGGCAGGCACAGCGCGAGCAGTGGGACGACGGAAACAATGTCGTCGCGCTCGCGCCTGGCGTCGTGGTCGGGTACGACCGCAACACGCATACGAACACGCTGCTGCGCAAGGCCGGGATCGAGGTGATCACGGTGCGCGGTGCGGAGCTCGGTCGCGGCCGGGGCGGTGGGCACTGCATGACCTGTCCGATCGCGCGCGATCCCGCGTATTGATGTTGAACATATCACAAAGGAGACGATCATGAGCTTCAATTTGCGCAACCGCTCGCTGCTGACGGTACAGGATTACACCCCGCGCGAGTTTCGTTACTTGCTCGATCTCGCCCGCGACCTCAAACGCGCCAAATACGCGCGCACCGAGCAGAAGCATCTCGACGGCAAGGAAATTTGCCTGATCTTCGAGAAAACTTCGACGCGCACGCGCTGCGCCTTCGAGGTGGCCTGCTACGACCAGGGTGCTCACGTCACGTATCTCGATCCGTCCGGTTCACAGATCGGCCACAAGGAGTCGTTCAAGGACACGGCGCGCGTTCTCGGCCGGATGTACGACGCGATCGAGTATCGCGGTGCCAGTCAGGAAGGTGTGGAGCAACTAGCGAAGTACGCCGGTGTGCCGGTCTTCAACGGTCTCACGGCGGAGTACCACCCGACCCAGATGCTGGCCGACGTGATGACGATGCGCGAGCACAGCGATCGGCCGATCCACGAGATCAAATATGCGTTCCTCGGTGACACCCGGAACAACATGGGGCATTCGCTGATGATCGTGGGCTGTCTCACGGGAATGGACGTGCGTATCTGCGGGCCGAAGAAGCTCTGGCCGGCCGAGGAGTACGTCACGATCGCGAAACGGCTCCAGAAGCAGTCGGGTGCGAGGCTGACCATCACGGACGACCCGAAGAAGGCGGTCGACGGCGTGGACTTCGTGCACACCGACGTCTGGGTTTCGATGGGCGAACCGAAGGAGGTCTGGAAGGAACGGATCGACCTCCTGCTGAAATACCAGGTGAGCATGGAGCTGATGAACGCGAGCGGCAACGCGCAGGCGAAGTTCATGCATTGCCTGCCGGCGTTCCACGACACGGAAACCACCCTCGGCAAGCAGATCGCGGAGACCTATGGCTTGCGCAATGGGCTCGAGGTGACCGACGAGGTGTTCGAGTCCGAGCTCAACGTCGCGTTCGAACAGGCGGAGAACCGCATGCACACCATCAAGGCGATTCTCGTCGCTACACTGGGGGATTGACCATGTTGGTGCTCACAGCCCTGGGCGGCAACGCCCTCCTCCGGCGCGGCGAGCCGATGACCGCGGAGAACCAGCGCCAGAATGTACGGATCGCCGCGCAGGCGCTCGCGCCGGTTGCCGCAGAGCATCAGCTGGTCATCGGCCACGGCAACGGGCCGCAGGTGGGGCTTCTCGCTTTGCAGGGCGCGGCGTACACCACGGTGGAAGCCTATCCGCTCGACGTGTTGGGAGCGCAGACCGAAGGCATGATCGGGTACATGATCGAGCAGGAGCTCGGCAACCTGCTGCCCTTCGAACGGCCCTTCGCCACGATGCTGACGATGATCGAGGTCGATCCGGGCGACCCGGCGTTCCGCAACCCGACCAAGTTCATCGGCCCGGTGTACTCCAAGGAGGAAGCCGATCGGATCGCAGCGGACAAGCAGTGGGTCTTCAAGCCGGATGGCGACAAGTGGCGTCGGGTGGTGCCGTCGCCGGAGCCCAAGCGCATCTTCGAGCTGCGCCCCATCAAGTGGCTGCTCGAGCACAACACCATCGTGATCGCGGCCGGCGGCGGCGGCATCCCCACGATGTATGAGCCGGGCAAGCACCGCACGCTGGCCGGCGTCGAGTGTGTCATCGACAAGGACCTCGCCTCGGAGCTGCTGGCGCGCGACCTCGACGCCGACCTCTTCATCATGCTGACCGATGCGGAAGCGGTCTACACCGACTGGGGCAAGCCGACCCAGAAGGCCATCCGGCGCGCGTCGCCCTCCGCCCTGTCGGCCATGTCGTTCGCGGCCGGGTCGATGGGGCCGAAGGTAGATGCCGCGTGCCGGTTCGCCGCGGCAACCGGGAAAAAAGCCGCCATTGGCGCACTAGCGGATCTGGGCAAGATCATCGCGGGCGAGGCTGGTACGACGGTGAGCTCGAAGGAGTCCGCCATCGTCTACGGCACCTGAGAAGATGCGGCTGACTCAAACACGCTCTGTTATGAGCTCGCCACCGGTCGGGTTCGCTTCCTGCACGACGAAGGGCCGCAGGCGCTTCAGACGCCGTCCTGATCACGGGGCGCGGTACCTCCGGTGCCCCCGGCCCGCGGGCGTCGTCGCTTGCGTCTGCCACGACTGGCGCCCGTGGGCCAGGGGGCCCGCCGACTCAATGAGGCGTGGTACCGGACGTCCAGGACGACAGCCGGTCAGCCAGCGTCTCGGCCCAGGATTTCATCGCGTTCTCGGCGTCCCCGAGCTGCCACTGGGCAGCCGCCTTGATGTTCCCGCCCCCCACACGCCTGTCGACGCCCGCCGCGAGCAGCTCGCCAGTGGAGGCGTCGGTCACCTTGCCCTCGGCCTGCGCCGACCCGATGAAGGCATAGGTGCCGGTGGCCGCATACTTCAACGTGGCCAGCGCCCGGGCCTGCGGGATGACCATCGAGACCGTCCGCAGCACCGGGATGGCCTTGCCGACGTCGGTGATCGCCAGGTCGATCTCCATGACGCCCGGGCCCGGCTTGTCCACGACCGGGAACTTCTTCGACAGCGCGTCGTTGAGGACTTTGCTGAAGTAGTTCGTCAGAGCCACCTGGTCTTCCTTCGATACCGAGGTGTCGTCGCCGCCCCAGAAGCTGACGGGCGCAATGAGGACCTTGTTGTACCGGGTCCACCGCGCGTTCGGGTTGATGTAGCGCAGGCCCATCACGGTGTCCCCGCTACCGCTGACCGCCGTCCCGGAGAAGCGCCCCGGCGTCTCGGTCGGGGTGAGCTTGTCGCAGACTTCCCTCCCCAGGAACACGCACTCCCTCCCGCCCGTTTCCTTGACCTTGACCTGCTGGGTGGTCGAGCAGCCGCCCAGACCTGCGGCCACTGCCAATCCCAACGCGACCCGATGGCTCCATGCAATCGTTCTCACTCTCGTCCTCCGTGGTTTTAGGTTCACCCGTGTCAGCCGATCCGCACTCCGTGGCGGTCTCGACGCATCACAAGATCTCTCCGGGCCGTCCCCCGAGGCCCGCTATCACGCGACGCCCGCGCGCTGGAAGGCCTTTATGGCGTCCGCCACGGAGGTCTGACGCGAGATGGGGCCGACTCTCGCGTCCAGACCTTCCGCGCGGAGGATGTCGCGCACCGTCGCGTGTGCCTCGGCCAGGCGTAGTGCCACGTTTCGCGTGGCGAGCTCGGAGCAGAGTCTCGTCAGCATGCGTGCACCCGCCAGGTCCACGTACGGCGACGTCGACAGGTCCCAGACGACCAGTCGTGCGGCTTCGCCCCGTGTGTCTACGTGTCGTAGCACTTCCCGCAGCACGTGGTCCACGTTGAAGTAGAGCAGCGCCGCCTCGACGCGGAAGATGGAGACGCCCGGCGTCCGCTCGTTGTCGGGATGGCGCTCGAGGTCGGAGTAGCGGGTGGTGTCCGGGATGCGACCGAGAGCCGCCACGTGCGGGTAGGCCGCGCGATGCAGCAGCAGCAGGATCGAAGCGATCACGGCGAGCAGCACGCCCTTCAGGATGCCGAGGAGCAGGACGCCGACCAGCGCCGTGATCGCGACCCGGAACTCGAGCCGACTCACGCGCCGCAGCCGCCCGATCTCGCGCACGTCGATCAGCCCCTTCACCGCCACGAGGACGATCGCGGCCAGCACGGCCTTCGGTAGGTTGCGCAGGAGGCCCGTGAGGAACAGCAGGGCGACGCCGAGGGCGATGGACGCCACGACCAACGCCAGCCGCGACTTGGCGCCCGCCTTCTCGTTCACCGCCGACTGCGACAGCCCTCCGGCCACCGGGTACCCGTGCCCGAGCGCGGCGAGGAGGTTGGCCCCGCCCAGGGCGAGCAGCTCCCGGCGAACGTCCACGTCGTAGCCGTGCTTGCTGGCGAGCGCTCGCGCCGCCGATACGCTCTCGACGTAGCCGAGCAGCAGGCACGCTGCCGCGAGCGGTATGTCACCGTCGACGTCGTGCGGCCGGATTCCCGGCAGACCGATCGTCGGCAGGCCCGCCGGTATCGCCCCTACGGTGACCACGCCGTGCTCGTGGAGACGGAAGACGGAGGTCGCGACGATCGAGAGTGCCACTACAACGAGCGCGACCGGCCGGCCCGGCAGCAGGCGGTCTCCGAGCAGCAGCAACGCGAGCGCGCCCACCGACACGGCGAGGACGGCGGGGTCGGCGTCGCCGAGCTGCTGCGTCAGCTTCCAGACGCGCTCGAGGAAGTGGTCCCCGCCCCCCGGGACGCCGAAGGCGCTCGGGAGCTGCGTGACGGCGATGCTGATGCCGGCGCCCGCCTTGAAGCCCACCAGGATCGTGTCGCTGACGAAGCTCGTGAGCGTGCTCAGCCGCAGCGCCCAGGCTACCGCCGCCAGCACGGCGACCAGCAGGGCGACGAGCGATGCGACGCTCGCCAATCGCACGGGATCGCCGGCGGCCATCGGGGCGATGCTCGCACCCACCAGCAGGGATATCGCCGACGTGGGTCCGATGGCGAGGTGCCGCGAGGATCCCAGCACCGCGTAGGCGAGCCCTCCCAGCATGTAGCCGTAGATCCCGACGACGGGCGCGAGCCCCGCGAGGGTCGCATAGGCGAGCGCTACCGGAACCGCATAGGCGGCCAGCGTGACGCCGGCGAGACAATCCGCCCACAGCCACTTCGGTTCGTAGGACGCGAGCCCGGCGACCGGACTCGCGGGCGATCCCGAGTGCGGACGGTCCGTCGCCGGCGCGGCCATGTTCAGCCCGCGCGCAGCAGCGCGCGTCGGGCCGCAGCGAGATCCCGCTTCTTGGCCTTGTTCACCTTCGGGTAGTGCAGGCCGAGCGATCCGAGCCTGTCGGTGATCGCGGCCGCAACGACCACCCGCGTGTACCACTTGTTGTCCGCGGGCACGACGTACCAGGGCGCGTGCTCGGCGGCCGTCGCCCGGATCGCCTCCTCGTACGCCCGCATGTATTCCTTCCAGTACGGGCGCTCGCGCACGTCGTTCGGCGAGAACTTCCAGTTCTTCGCGGGCTGCTCGAGTCGCTCGAGGAAGCGCCGTTTCTGCTCGTTGCGCGAGACGTGCAGGAAGAACTTGCAGATCACGACGCCATTGTGAGCCAGATACCGCTCGAAGTTGCGGATGTCCCTGCAGCGATCATCCCAGATGTCCTTGGCGATACATCCCGGCGGAAGTTTCTGCTGCTGCAGTATCTCCGGGTGGACGCGCACCACCAGCACCTCCTCGTAGTACGAGCGGTTGAAGATGCCGATCCGCCCGCGCTCCGGCACCCGCAGGTGCGTGCGCCACAGGTAGTCGTGGTCGAGCTCGTTCGGTCCCGGCCCCTTGAACGAGTAGACCTCGCAGCCCTGCGGGTTCACTCCCGACATGACGTGCTTGATCGCCCCGTCCTTTCCCGCGGCATCCATGGCCTGGAAGATCAGCAGCACTGCCCAGCGGTCCTGGGCGTAGAGCATGTCCTGCAGCTCGGCCAGCACGTCGACGCCGATCTGCAGAGCTTCCTTGGCGCGGGGCTTGTCTTGCGACTTGAGCGTGCCGGTGTCGCCGGGGTCGACGTCCTTCAGGTGGAACTTCTGCCCATCGGTGACGCGATGGGGTGTTGCGAGCTCAGCGGCTCTCCTGATCACACGGCTCGTCTTCATCGGCGGGTCCTCCACCTGGGCTCGTCGAAACCGAGCTCATGCTCGGGGCAGCGAGGAGGGAGTGTGCACTCCAGCGGGCGTCGATTCTTGCCATTCTGCGCCAGCGCCTCGCGGCAGCGCACACTTCGCGCCGCGACTCACCGGTGGCCGCGCTGACCTCGCCTCCCGATGACGCCAGATCGGCCGCGGAAGGCGCGAGGCGTAAAGCCCGTCCAGCGCTGGAACGCGCGAGTGAAATGAGCGGGATGGGAATACCCGAGGGCCCGCGCGATGTCGCCGATCCTCGTTTGCCGCTCCTTGAGCATCTGCTGTGCCACCACGCGGCACGCCTGCTGGGCGATCTTCGTGAAGGTCACGCCTTTCGCGTTCAGCCGTCGCTGCAGCGTCCGGACACTCGTTCCCACCCTTTCGGCGACGAGCTCGATCTCCGGAAAACCGCTGCCGGTCGCCAGCACCACGGTGATCACCTCGCCTACCAGCCGTCCGACGTCACCATCGGACGATTTGCGTGCTGACGGCGGTGCTCCCTCCGCGATCACAGGTCTTCTCGAGGGTCCCCCCGGCGGTCATTCCCGGCCGCCCCCCGGGACCAACAATGCCGATCTGCCGTCGCGCCGTCTTGCCCGGGCGCGCCGAACCGCATCCGCCGGTCGACGACGCTCGGTGAGGCACTCGAGCCGATGGCGCAACCACTCCACCAATAGCCCGTTCCTGACCGGGAACCTGGCTGGCGGGAAATGGCAAGACGAAAGCCCATGCGAGGAGCTATGGGTGTTTCTACGATGTGGCCCACCCACCGAAGATCGTGCCGAAACGAGCTGCCCGCTGGGCCTTCCCACCGGGAAGCGGCATCTGGACGTCGCCGAGCGCTCTCGTTGGCCCTCGTCACACTCTCGCTATTGACGGCCCGCCCCGTCCGGGCTGCCGACGAGGCCAAGCCCGACGAGATTCCTCCGGCGGCACAGACCGCGAAGTTCTCGCCCGCGCAGATCGAGCAGCTCGTCGCGCCGATCGCGCTCTATCCGGACGGGCTTGCCGTGCAGGTCCTGATCGCGGCGACCTATCCGCTCGAGATCGTCGAGGCCGCCCGCTGGCGCGCGAAGAACGCGAGCCTGCAGGGCGATGCCCTCGACAAGGCGCTCGAGACCCAAAACTGGGACCCGAGCGTCGAGTCGCTCACGCACTTTCCCGACCTGCTCAAGCGCATGTCGGACAATCTCGACTGGACGAAGGATCTGGGGGATGCGTTCCTCGACCAGAAGGACGACGTTCTCGACCGGGTCCAGCGGATGCGGGCGAAGGCATACGAAGCCGGCACCCTGAAGACGACGAAGGAGCAGACCGTCACCCGCGAGGTCGTCAAGGAGAAGGAGATCATTCGGGTCGAGCCCGCGGATCCGCAGGTCGTCTACGTCCCGCAATACAGCCCGACTGCCGCGTACGGACCGACGTACGCGGCGCCCCCGGCGCCGTACTACCCTGCAATGTATCCCCCCTACGACCCGACGATGACCTTGCTCACCTTCGGCGCCGGGATGGCGGTCGGCGCGGCCATCTCGGGCGGCTGCGACTGGGATGATCACAACGTCTACAACAACAACTACGGTGGTGGCGGCGGAGGGGGTGGGAACAACAACGTGAACGTCAACAAGAACGTCGACAGGAGCAAGAACGTCGACAGGAGCCGGACCAAAGTCGAGGGCGGCGGCCGGCAGAAGTGGCAGCACAACCCCGAGCACCGTGGCGGCGTGGGCTACCGGGATCAGGCCTCCGCCAAGAAGTACGGCGGTAGCGATCGGGTGGCGGCTCGCGACCGCGCGAATCAGGACGTCTCGCGCGGCTACGGTCGTGGCCAGGAGGGCGGTGGGCGCCCCTCCCAGCAACCCGCCGGCGGACGCTCCCCGCAGCAGGGCGGG
>WNGI01003060.1_pt1 | contig 35302 bp, 34 predicted proteins | sample 5400621 | NCBI WGS metagenome assembly WNGI01 (sample SAMN13153374, study PRJNA577476) | soil metagenome | isolation source: 20 cm soil or saprolite under Garry oak tree replicate 1 | place: USA:California | collected 2016-06-15
CGACCGCGCAGTCCGATAAACCGCTTTATCGAATAAATAGTCGATCCCGGATCGATCGCACGCATGCGGGCCGCGGCTTGGCCGACAAGCGGCTCGCCCGTTTTCGGAATGTGAACGACTGACGGAGTCAAGCGCTCGCCATTCGCATCGGCCAGAAGAATGGGAAAACCCGCCTCCATGATGCCGATTAGGGAATTAGTTGTGCCGAGATCGATCCCGACGATGTCGTCCATGGAGAAAAAATTACTGTTGCCCGCCGAAACTCTCAACCGATCGCGTCTGTCCAATGCTCGATATCGTTCGGGGCCAGGCGGTCAGGGCCCTCCAGCCGGGCATCTCGAAATCCCCGCTCGTAAATGTCGGGCAAATACTGCTCACGCGAAAGCAACGTGCCTTGGCAAACCCGATCGGTGGCGGAGAAGGAGCTTTCGTCGCGCCAGCGCTGGAGAAGCTCGTCGATAATAGCGCACGGAATTCGGCCGCGCTCGCTTGGATAAATATACCCAAACAACACTATGTGACTGAGTAGCACGCGCCAATGAGAGCCAAAACGTTTTAGAAGGTGTTTCCAATCAAGCTCCGCGGCGCAACTTTCAAAAATATGTGCGACGTCCGCGCCATCAAATCGCTCGCGCTCCATGATGAAAGCTTTCATCCAAACAATCTCCTCGGGAGCGCACATTTTGACGGAGAGACCAAATACTTGGGCATCGCGTGCCCGCTCAAACCACAAGTCATCGACTTCACAAAGACCATTACCGGCGCGATAAATCAGGTCGATGCAGTTTTCGCCGGACTTAACTTTTCCCAACCAATGCGGGAACGTTTTCTCCGATTCGAATCCTCTGCGACCAAGTATCTCCAGTGCCCGGTCAAAATCATCGCGGCGCAGAAACAGATCGAAATCCTTCGTGTTTCGATGGATCCCGGTGTAGACGCCGAATGCGTAAGCACCACCCGTCAGAAATGGTATACGTTCTTTCTGAAGCACCTCCATGGCTTCGCGATAGAAGTTATCGCTTGGGCAGGTCTCGCCACTGTTTGTCGCCTCTGCGCTCATCCACAATGTTAAACGAAGCCGAACATCAACCCAAGTGCATCGGATTGGCGCTAACAATCGCGAAACCGAAACGTCCGATGAACATCACGAATCCGTTTACTTTTTCAAAAGATGGCTGAGCGAAAACTGCGCATCGCCGCAACCGCTGATATTCACTACGGCAAACATTCCCGTGGTGTGTTCCACGACGCTCTTGCAGAAATTTCCCGGAGTGCGGATGTGCTGCTCTTTTGCGGCGATCTAACCGATTACGGACTGGCGGAGGAAGCGGAGGAACTCGTCGCCGATATTCGATCTGCCGTCCGGATTCCCATGCTCGCCGTGCTCGGCAACCATGATTTCGAATCGGGCGAAGCCGAACTTGTTTGCAAGGTTCTTGATGGTGCTGGTGTGAATGTCCTAAACGGTGAAGCGGCCGAAATTGAAGGTGTCGGCTTCGCCGGGGTTTGCGGATTCGGTGGTGGATTTGGCCGCAGAATGCTGAACGCATGGGGAGAACCCCTCATCAAACAATTTGTCCAAGAAGCGATCGATCAAGCTGTCCGTCTAGAACAGGCGCTCGCCAAATTGCAGACGGATCGTCGTGTTGCCGTCCTCCACTATTCGCCAATTCGGGCAACGGTGCAGGGAGAAGACCCCGAAATATTCGCGTTTCTGGGTTCCACTCGTTTAGAGGAACCAATCAACCGCTTCCGCGTCACTGCGGTCTTCCATGGCCATGCCCACAACGGCACGGCGGAAGGCTCCACTGCAACGAATATTCCGGTTTACAATGTCTCCGCTCCCGTGCTGCAAAGGGCCGGCAAACCGTACCGGATTATCGAGCTATGACGGGGCGGAGTTCGGCGGTCATCGACCGCCGCTACAGTTATCAGTCTTTATACGGATCAATAATGTCGCGCCCGGCCATCGCCACCCCAAGCGGTCGCAGCGTGTGCAGGACTCGAATCGTTCCCCCGTGCGCGTTCAGAACGTCTGGTAAACGCCGGTAGGCTTGCGGCGCCTCGTCAAGATCGCCGCCGCGCAGAATAATTCCGCGATCCGCCAGCCACTTCATCATTTCATCATGCCGGACCAGTCCTTCCCGCCGAATCCGCTTATTTCCAACTTTCTCAAAGCGGCCCTTAGCGGCCGTGCGCGACATGATTCGTCCGGCGCCATGAATCGTGGAGAACAATGCCTCACGTGATATTGGCGAATCAAGACCTTCAATAATCACTGCATCATCGCCCATACTTCCCCCCACAAAACCTTTTTGCCCCGGAAATGCTGGTGTGGCTCCTTTACGCACGACCCAATAATCCTCACTGTTATGCCGCTCGCGCCACGCGAAGTTGTGGTGATTGTGCACCTCTTCGGCGATCTGCGCCCCTAAAATCCCGCGCACGACGTGCCGTGCCACAGCTTCACGTCCCGCGTAGGCATAACGACCGGCCAGATGCATTCCGGCGAGGTAGTCGCGGCCAATCTCCGATGTTTCTTCCACTACAGTCGGCGCTACATCCATGCCATCCTTGCCACCGGCCGCTTTCAAAAAATGTGTCGCGGTTTTATGACCGAGACCACGTGATCCAAAATGCACGCCCACCCATATCCGATCCTGCTCGTCCGCAAAAAGATCGACATAATGATTCCCGCCGCCCACTGTGCCAAGCTGATCGGCTGCTGCCTTTTTCAATCCACCCATCGGTGCCAATTGCCATGCCGGATCTTCAAATAGTTCGTGATCGATTCGGGTTTTGCTTGTGCGTCCGATGCCAAACGAAATCTCCCCCACAATGTCGTCCATGATCTTTTCGACCGACGAACGGATCTGCGAAAGATTTATATCGGTCCGGATCGCCAGGTTCCCGCAGGCGATGTCAAAACCAACGCCGCTGAGCGAAATCTTATTCTTATATGCTACAACGCCGCCAATCGGTTGGGCATAGCCTTTGTGCCCGTCAGCACACAGCACAGCGCGCTCTCCGCCAGCCGCGACACACGTTTCAATCTGCTTGATTGTCGCTTCGTCGTGCTCTCCGAAAATCTTGGTCTTCTTTTCGGGCTCTTCCATGGCATGATTAATCTACGGCAAACCGAATAGCACACACCTGTCTTTGCTATGGCGGCCGCTGTCTCAGCAAATGGGGGCATTGCCGCCGCCTCCCCCCTCTACAGGATTAGCGCGAACGTCCGCTGAGAGATCGTCTCGCGACTATCTTCCATGTTTCCACGCCGCGGCGATCGCGAACGGGTACAACACAACGCACCGCTGCGACGGAATCAAAAGTGACAGCGCTGACTGGCAATTTGATTACGGTTGCGAGTTCTTTTTTTATTCGGGCCGGAAGTTTTTTGTAGAGAAGGCTGACATGCGGATCGCGCGGAGAGTTTGTTCTCATTCCCAGCGCCTGCCCAAGGTTGCTGCTCAGCTTTTCGAGCGCCTGATTCGATTCAAACCGCACGAAAAGAGTTTTCGTAAATTTCCCTGAGAACGCTGTTCCCCGAATCCGCAGGCGAACCGGCGATGCAGTAAACGCTTGCAAAGTCTTCGCGGGTGGCAGTCGAGCTTCGCGCGCCGCAAAAAGTGTCAGGTGCGGCTCAAATTGGGGCGCATCGAACTCCTTGGCGAGAATGCGGATGAGTTGGCGGAACAATTCCGGTTCCGACTTGGCTGGTATTAACCAGTAAACGATCGCAGTGTTTTTAGGCATGCGGTAGCGGCGCTACGCGGGCGCCAATTTCCTGAATCGATGGTGACAGACCACGGCTACAGATTCAATTCGCGATAACAACTAGATATAAATTCGTAAACACCGCCCTTTAAAATTTTTGACCCTAAATTCCTTGAACTTCATCTCAGCGCAGTTAATCCGAACCGCATCATATCGATGCTGGAAGGTGATTCGTTGAAGCGATGAAGGGTTAAAGCAGGGCGGCTCGCTCTACTGCTTCTCTGCTTCAACGCTTGAACGCTTCATCTCTTCAGCGCAAGGTTCCAGTGATGCCGACCAATGTTCTCGGGACCGAGCTGAAATGCTGCTGTCGCGATCCGACGACCGGATTCTACCGCGACGGCTATTGTCGAACCGGTCCGGAAGATGTGGGGCTGCACACTGTTTGTGTTCAGGCCACGCGAGAATTTCTCGATTTTTCGGTGCTCGATGGCAACGATTTGGTAACGCCGCACCCGGAATGGGGTTTCCCCGGGCTCGAACCCGGCGACAAGTGGTGCATTTGCGTGACGCGATGGAAAGATGCTTTGGAACACGGCGTCGCACCACCAGTTGATGTCGAAGCGACGCATTCATCCGCCGTTGAGTTTGTTAGTCTCGAAGACCTCAAGGCACACGCGCTAGTTTAATTTGAACTCGGTCAGTCCCGGGGGGGAAGTCTGACGTCGAGCGGACTCCATCAAGGGGAGTATTCTCCTACGTTTAACTGTCGCGCCTTCTCGGGCAGCAACCTCGTTAAAAAAGGCATTGCTTTCGTGGCTCGGAAACAGCTATCGAAAGAGGAGTGCCCTGCCGTTTTAAGCTTTTTAATTTAATCGTTCTGACTGCACTGCTTGCGCCTCAGAGTTTTGCCCAATCAAAACGGCGACACGCTGTCGATCAGCAGGCGAGAGTAGGTTTCACGCCCGACGGCCGTGTTGCCTTGCAACCGTTCTCGATGGATAAACCGTTGCCACAGGTCGAATCAAACGTGCAGGTGGCCTACTATGTGCCGCGCGCAATTCCTCGCGCTCAGAGCGGCGCCGAAGAGGAATCGGACATTATCGGAGCGATTGAACCTGACCGGAACCATCCAACCGTGGCCGGAAATCGCGCAATATTGCGTGGTGGGGTGGCTTACGCGCCGGCTAACGCACCGGCCAATGTTAAATCCGCAATCTGGGCCGTGAACACAATTCGCTCCAAACCCTATCATTGGGGCGGCGGACACGGTTCTTTTAACGATTCCGGGTACGACTGTTCTGGCACCGTCTCCTTCGCTCTCTACCACGCTGGCGTGCTCAATCAGCCGTTGCCATCGAGCGATTTTCTTGGTTTTGGCCAACGCGGACGCGGACGATGGATTACCATCTACTCACGGCACGGTCACACTTTCGCCACGATTGCCGGTTTGCGGCTGGATACGACAGACCTTCGAACCGGCAACGATGTCGGCCCGCGTTGGCATATCGACGGCCGCGACGCGGGGGGCTTCCAAGCGCGGCACCCAGTCGGATTGTAAGCATTCTGTAGCAGCGGCTCTCGCGGTTAGTTTTTCTTTGTTGGAAAAAACGGCGTTTACAGCAACGGTATCGGCGATTTGAAATTGCCGTTCAGTCTTTTTCTCGCGCTGCGTTACCTCAAGCCAAAGCGCACATTTCTTTCCATCATCACATTAATCTCAGTGTTGGGCGTGACCCTTGGCGTCACCGTGCTGATCCTCGTGATTTCGGTCATGACCGGGTTTGACCGCGAGTTACGACAAAAAGTTATCGATTTCGACGCGCATATCCTCGTAACGACAGAGGACATTTTGACTGACTGGCGTGATCTCACCGTCAAGATCCGCAATACACCTGGCGTCATTGCTACGGCGCCATACGTGCAAGGCCCCGTCATTATCGATTTTCAAAATCGGCGTCTTGCACCGGTGATTCGTGGCGTCGATCCGGTGCAGGAGGAAAACGTCATCCCGCTCCGCAAGTTCATCAAAGAGGGCAAGCTCGATCTCGAAGGAGAATCAACGGTGCTTGGAGTGGACCTGGCGCGCAAATTACGAATCGGCGTGGGCGATAAGCTCACGGTCTATTCGCCGGGTAATCTCGGGCATGTTCTCGACGCACTGAAAAGACTTGAGAATGCGAAAGGCGATGAGGAGAAGAAGGTTATCGATGAACTGCGCGACGTCATTTTGCCCAAAGACTTGACCGTTACCGGCATTTTCGAGACCGGTCATTACCTGCACGATTCGGAGTTCTTGCTCGTGCCCATTCATATCGGTCAAGAACTGTACGGCCTGGGCGACGCACTCCACGGCATTACCGTCAAAACGGACAATCCGTACAGCGCCGAGCGGGTGAAGGAATCAATCGAGCAGTTTCTTCAGCCCCCGCAATTCGCCGAGACCTGGATCGATATGAACCGTCAATTTTTCGAAGCAGTGCGACTGGAGCGGACGGTCATGTTTTTCCTGCTCTTCTTTATCGTAGTCGTCGCCGCATTCGGCATTATGAGCACACTCATCACGGTAACAGTGCAAAAGAGGCGCGAGATTGGAATCATGAAAGCATTAGGCGCGACGATTTCACAAATTGTTTGGGTCTTTCTCGGCCAGGGAACGGTCGTTGGACTTTTCGGGACCCTTAGTGGACTGGCGCTCGGGATGACCTTGATTCGTTACCGCAACGAATTCAGTCACTGGCTTGCCACGACATTGCACATCGAAATTTTTCCCCGTGAAGTCTACCAGTTCTCGCAGATTCCCGCGCAAGTTGTGCCGCAAGACGTTTGGATCATTTGCATCAGCGCATTCCTGATCTGCTCCGTGGCAGCGCTCATCCCCGCCTATTTCGCGGCGCGGCTCGATCCGGTGAAAGCGCTGCGATACGAATGAGATCGTTCACCCAGGTCTGTCGTCCCGAGGCAGGCGAAGCGCGCCGAGGGACCTCTCCTACTCGCATCAGGTCACACGAATCAGAGCAAAACAAAGTGCTACGGCGAGGGGCTCGCGCTTTACGGGCTCTTTAGAAAGATATCCATCGCGCGAAGAGTGTAATCATAACCGTCCGCCCATTCGCTTTGGCGTGGACCCGCAACGTTGAGCGTGCCGATTTCCTGTTCGCGCACGAATTCGGCGATCAGGTCGGCGGCGTGTTGAGCGGAAATCTTCCCGGCATCGATTAGTTTGTGGGGACGTTTTTGTTCGACGCAGAATTGAACGGTTTGCTCGCTCCCGCCGCGCAACATCTCAAAGTAAATGATCACGGTGCCGTCCGCATCTCTGACGTTTTGCGACGTGCGTTCCCTAAAACCTCCGTGCTCCAATTCTTGAACCGGATAACGATCAGGAATTCGGCCAAACTCGTCGAGTCGCCCAGTTGGACACCAGCCTCCGCACTCGATCCCGTGCTTCAGCGCGACGTCCAGGGCCGCCCTATCCACTCCGGTTTGCCCGCCCGAAACAATTTTCAAAAGGGGATTTTCGCCACAGATTGACACAGATTTTCACAGATGAGGATCGTTTACTTCTTTATCTGTGGCGATCTGTGTTCATCTGTGGCTAGGTCAGATTTTTAAGTCGCGGCCTGGCCCTCCTCCCGACTGCGCGCGAATGGATTGAAGTTCGTGCCACGGTCATAAACGTCGATGCCCTCGGCATGCTTCAGATTATTCACAATCCAATATGTGATCGGTGTCGCCACGACTTCGTAAATCACTTTGAACCAGTAACCCCCAGAAAATCAGACTCCCGATCGTGCGCCTTGTAGCGTCGAGTTCGAAGAAGTTGTCCTTTGCAGAAAAGTTTAATCGCCCGTCGGAATGATGTCTGCGCCCTCGACCATTAAGATAACCGCACGCTCGGGCGCGCGGGTGCGATGAATGACGCCTCTGGGGACGACAAACCCTTGCCGCGACCGCAGATCAATCGTGCGATCTTCCAGGTCGATTAGGAAACGACCGTCCACGACATAGAAGAACTCGTCCAGATTCTCGTGGGAGTGCCAATGGTACTCGCCCTGCACAACGCCAAGTCGCACAACCGAATCGTTCACACGACAAAGCGTCTGGTTATACCATTTGTCGGTGCAGGCATCGATGAGCTTCTGAATGTCGATTAGCTCGAGAGGTTTGTGCAGAACGTTGAGATAAGTTTTGTATGGAAAATCTTGCGCGGATGTTTTTGATTTCATATGTGGGAGGGCTTTCAGTGCCCCGATCAAGGTCCGTAAGCTTGAAGCGGCACTCCGCTCGGCGCGACGAAAAGAAATTGCACCACTGATTGACACAGATTTTCACAGATGCAGCGAGAGATGTTTTTTAATCTGTGTTTCATCCGTGTTCATCTGTGGCGAAAAATCTGATTACTCTTCCCCCTCGTAATAATCGGTCTCCTTTCCTTTCACGATGACTTCTTCGCCGTCTTCTTTCGCGACTGCCCATTTGCCGCTGTCGGGATAATAACAAGAATCGCCGACATTCCCGCCACTGCGCGGATTATCTGCGACTACATAATAGATGAAATCTTCCTCGCCCGCATTGGTGAGCTGGTGCGCTTCGCCCGGCTGAAAGAAAAATACGTCTCCTGTGGTTACAATGGTCGATCCATCCTTGTCGCGAACGCTGCCGCGGCCGGAAACAACAAGGTAGAGTTCCGATTCGGCGGCGTGCGAATGATACGGACAATAAGTTTTGTCCTTAGGAATTCGTACCATCGCCAGATCAAACGGATGTCGCTTCGCCAAATCGAGCGATTCCGGCTCACGACCGAGTGCGACCGATAGGTCTTTTACAAACTTTTGGAACTTTCCCTTTGGTGACTTTCGTTCCTGCTCTGGCACGTCTTTTAGATTCACTTTGCGCATAGAAATAATTCCTACCTGCTGCCGCCCGGACGCGCACCAGAAAAAATAATGTAGAAGCAGGCCGCCTCTACACCTTGCGCGCGTTTTGGACGCTTAACTCCCAGCGATAACCATCGGGATCGTGAAACCACAAACCCATGTGAGGCGATCCGGGTGACTCCGGGCCAATTTCTTCGCCTGGATCTTCCAGATCAACTTTGTGCTTCTGCAAATGCTGGAGCGCCTTTCGCAGCGTCTTCATGTTCGTTAGATGAAACGACATGTGATCCAATGTTTTCGGAGACGGTTTGCCTTTGAACAACGCGATCGTCACGTTGTCGTTGCCGACCGCGATGCCGCTCTCGTATTCGAATTCTTTGCGCAACCCCAGCACACGCGCGAACCATTTCGCGCTACGCTGCGGATTGCGCACAGCTAATCCGAAGTGACCGACCACGCCCAGTGTAAACGGTACTTTGCTCATACTGCTCTTTCGTATGGCAGCACGCGATCAGACGCAGCGATGATGCTCCGTCTACGCCAGGTTTAATGAGACTTGTCCTGATCGCTGATTGGCCAGGGGCCTTTGACAGAAACACCGCTGGTTGCCTTCAGCGGCGAGTTGTGGAGGAGGAGATTCGGTCAGCCGCATCCGGACCACATTGCCCCGGCGCAACATGATCGCCAGCAAACTCATTCCCGCGGCGATGAAGACAGTAGTGGAGGGCTCGGGCACTACTTCTGCAGCGCCTTGAATCGCGGTTAAACCTGCCAGACCCAATCGCACTGAAATCGAACGTTCCGTAGCTGAGGTTGCCAGGATTTGTGAACCCAACAGATTCAGGTAGAAGCGCTTATTGTTGGCTCACTGGAATAGGAAGCAGGATCTTGACGGAAAAATCGCGTGAACTCGGTATAAAGTCTCGGATGCCTGGCGCGGAGAGCGCGCGGGCGCTCGAAGAACGCTTCTGTCGCCACCGCGAAGAATTCCGCCGGATTCGTCGCCCCATAGGTATCGAGCAAGGTTGGCGTTCCCGCTTCCTCAGCGGCACGAAGCGCCTTGAACTCTTCGTTCATTACTTTGGCCCAATCCCGGTACTCAGCGCGAGTCGTTAAGGCTGGAGCGCCGTCAGTCGCGTAATCCTCGAAGTCCAGCTGGTGGGCAAATTCGTGAAGCACCAGGTTCCTCCCGTCCGACGGATCCGCCGCGCCGCGTTTCGCTTCGTCCCAGGCAATTACCAACGAGCGAAGTTGGCGCGCAGTATGCCCAAGCAGAGCGTACGAGCCCTCCTCCCAAACTTGACCCTCAAGGTGACGGTTCTCGTACGCCTGGTAGCTCGTCGGGTAAACCAGAATGGTGATCAGCCGCGGGTAATAATCTGTTTTACGATGCAGCAGAAGAAGACACGCCTGCGCTGCGATCGTGACACGGATCTCTTCGGTGAGCTCAAGACCGCCGCAGCCTTCAAGATTCTTCTCGGCCAGAAGAATTTGGACATGCCCCAGAAGCTCAGCTTGATCTTCGAGCGGGAGCCTTCCGAAAACCGGTACGTTATGTTTGAGAATGGCTCGCCACTCGTTAGGAATCGGTCGGTTGCGTAATTCTTGACGCCGCCGCTCCTTCAAAAACCCGAAGACCATGCAGGAATCTAGCTGCCAAAGTGCTCGTGCCTACTTAACTGTTTTAAACGAAAAAAATGGATCCCGAGCGGTTGCTGTTAGCAAAACCGATGTAATCAAAGCTTCCACTTTTTCGGCAGTTTTTGTTTCAGTCTTTCAACCGGTTCGAAGAGGTCGCCATTTTTCTCGACACGGGCGAGAGTTTTATCGGAACGGAATTTCAAAAGATCTGCCTTTTTCTTTTTTAAACAGTTTTGCACCTCATTCCACGTTACGGGAGTGGAAACGGTCGGCTCTTCCCTGGCGCGGAGGGAGTAAACGCAGATCGTCGTTTTGTGTTCGTCGTTCTGGCTCCAATCGACGAACACTTTATTTTTACGCAGCGCTTTCGACATGTTCGACGTGACAAGGTTGGGATGTTCCCCTTCTAAGTATTGGGCCAAGGCCCGCGATAAATCCTTCGTCTGATCAAAGGTGGCCGCAGTATTCAACCCTTTTGAGCCGCTGGTTTTCGGGAATGATTTCAATTTCATTTTCGCCAGCAGATCCCGCAGCCAAAGCCCGACCTGACAGCACTGCACGATGTCGGCGGGCGGGCCGGGATCGAGATCGAATACCATCATGGTTGGGCGTGCCACATCGTTCTTCCGTGCCAGGGAGGTGTGCAGCTCGAGATCGGCCAGGTTCGCCGCCCACACGAGCGTGGGCAAATCGTTGGCCAGGCAATAATTCATAAAGCGATTGTTGCCTTCGCTCCAGACTTTGGCCGTCTTTACCCACTTCGGCCGATGCGTCGGGCAATTTTTCTCATAGAAAAACTCCCCCTCCACCCCGTTCGGATAACGCTTCATCGTGAGCGGCCGATCTTTCAAGTGTGGCAACAGCACGGGCGCAATACGGATGTAATAATCGATCACCTGCCCTTTGGTGAATCCAACTTTCGGGTAAAGAACCTTGTTCAGGTTCGAAACCGCGATCTTGCGGCCGTCGACGATTAGCTCGGCTTTGTCAGACATTTTCTTCGCCACAGATTACACAGATTTTCACCGATAGAACCGGATGTTTCGTCTTAATCTGTGTTTCATCTGTGTTCATCCGTGGCCGAAATAAATCTGCCCACGCCAAAATTCGTTCTGGCGAGAGCATGTAACTGTAGCGGCGGTCTCTGACCGTCGCATTACTTCTTCAGCTCAAGCGAAAACGTTCAACGCTGGCGCCCAAGTAACTCCTCTGCTTTCGCGTTTCTCCCGAAAGAAAAGCGGCACAGGACTGCCGCACTCCAAAACCTTGCGGCGAGAGCGGCGCACTAGTTTTTCACGTTACAGAAAATGCGAAACGTCCAACTATTTTCTGTCCTTATCCCTGTCATCAGCGAAGTCCGCGGTTTAAATTGTTCAACTAGGCGAAAAAGCGCTCCGGTGAAAGCATAGGTTGGGGTTTGCAGATGCGTGCAACACAATGTTCCCAGCTTTCCTGACCGCTAAGGATCTCGATTTCGACGCGCAGAAAATAAATCGGGACTTTGATTTCGGCTTCCGGCAGCCGGGGCATACGAACTGCATCTTTTTCCGTTGTTACGATCATTTCCAAATCGCGGCGAATACAGCGATTGATAAAACTCTGCAGTTCCGCCTCGCTGTAGCGATGATGGTCGATATATCGCTTGGCCAGATCAATACGGGCACCAAGCTTCCGCAATCCATCTTCAAAACTTTCTGGCGCAGCGATAGCGCAAATAGAGCCAATAAAAGTGTCGCGCAAACGCTCGAGCGGCAATTGTTGGCCCGAGATAATGTTTTGTAAATAGAGCGGTTTATGCGCGCATTCAATGATCTCGGCGGTGCGATTGTAGCGTCGAATTCGTCGCGTCAGCTGCTCGTTGGATTCGCCCGTGCTTTTGGTAATGAAGATATAGCTGGCGCGCCGTAGATTATGCGGCGGTTCGCGCAATGTTCCGCGCGGAAGTAGGAATTCGTTTCCAAAGGGCGCTTGCCGGTCGACTAACACAATGTCGAGACGATGTTTGAGATGAAGATACTGCAATCCATCGTCCAACAGGAGCGTATCGACCTTCCAATTATCGATCGCAAAAAGACCGCTTTTGACGCGGTCTTTATCCACCAACACGATTACACTTTTTAAGTTGTGAGCCAGCATGTAGGGCTCGTCCCCAGCGGTCAGAGAATCAAGCAGTAACGATTTCCCATCCGAGACGATGCGCGGCGGATTGATATTGTCGCTCCGCAACCGCTGCAACCAACTGCGTTTACTCGGACGCGGCACACTTTTGTAGCCGCGACTAAGAATGGCAACGCGCCGGCCACCTAATTGCAATGCCCGTGCGAATTTTTCCACGATTGGGGTTTTGCCCGTGCCGCCGACAGTCAGGTTACCAATGCTAATGACAAGGCAGCCCAGCGTACGTTCGCGAAAGATTCGCTTGCGGTAAAAATAAAGCCGCAACTGCACGATTCGTTCGTAGACGAATGAGAGACCGTAAAGCATGCCGCGCAAGAGGCGGGCGCGAATTCCGTGCTCACGCTCGAGGATAACGTCGATGGCAAACTGCTCAAGATTTTCAAGTCGCCGGCCCATGAAGTTTGGTGATTAGTGACCGGTCATTGGCGATTGGACAAGACGCACGCCTTGATTGTCGGCTGTCGTGATCAGCGTTTCCGCTTTCACGCCGGCAGCCCGCAACATTGCCGTCGCGATCTTTTCCGGAGTCTTCAACGTCACCGCAACAATGGTCGATCCGCTTCCACTAAGAAAAGCGCCGAGGGCGCCGGCATCTTCGGCCGCGCCGATCACCCCCGACAAAAATGGAATCAACTTCAGTCGAAAAGGCTGGTGCAAAAGATCGCCAAAACTTTTGCGCAGACTTCGATAATTACCCGCGGCAAACGCGGCGGTGATTGAGCACGCGTTGGCGCAAGTCTCGACTGCAGCGACACGCGCAATTTGCACCGGCAAAATTTGCCGCGCCCGCGACGTTTTGATTTCCAGTTCTGGAATCAACAAAACAAAATACAAACTTTGGGAAACCGGGAACTGCTGAATGTCGACCTGCCGAACGACAGTGAACCCTCCGAAATTGGCCGAGGCAGCGTTATCGGGGTGACCTTCCAATTGAGCGCACACACGAAAAATCGATGATCGATTGAATGGGTTTCCGGTTAGCCGGTTAAGCCCGTGTAAAACTCCCAGCCGAACAGTTGCGCTGCTGCCGAGCCCGCGTGCGCGCGGCACCCTTTGCTTAATCGAATAGCGAAAAGGAAATGATTTCATTCCGGATCGCTCGAAGAAAAGTCGCGCCGCCTCGTCGACTATCCTGGGGTAAGAGTGTTGGCCGCCGCGAACAACCGTAATGAAATTATAGATGCGCAGCGCCACCCCAAGACAGTCGAACCCCGGTCCAAGGTTGGAAGTGCTCCCGGGAACCCGAACGGTGACGTGCTGCATAAGCGACAATTGAGTTAGCACGATGTGCCGAAGTCAACGACGCCAGATTGTAATGCGCCAGGCACGAGCAGCAACCGCCGATTGTCCATTTTCCATTTGAAAGATTCCGGTTTATCACCTGCCGCAGATGAAAACGAAGTCGGAGTGGATCGATTTAGCGCTCATGCACTACTTCGAAGCAGAAGGCACGGATGCACATCGCCTTTGCACGACCGACGATGCATGGGTGGAACGTTTCGGCCGCGAAATTCTCATCTCCTACAAAAAGGCGCGCGCGCGCGAACGTCTCACTTTGGAACTATATTTTTGGCAGAAATCGGTCGATTTTGAATTTCTTCGAATCTTCGCCCGGTTTTTACCGAAGAGGAACGAACAACGCGAGAAACCGCAGCTCGTTTTTGGCGAGACCAAGGCAAACATGCAGACGACTGCCACGGAACACTTCCTAAAATACGCGATCGATTTCGACGCGGGCTATTCGGTTGGCCTATTTATCGATCAAAGAGAAAATCGCCGCTACGTACGCCAGGTCGCGCCCAAACGCCTTTTGAATTGCTTTGCCTACACCTGCTCGTTTTCGGTCGCGGCGGCTTCTGTCGGGGCGGTCACGGTCAATGTGGATCTATCAAAGAAATCGCTGGCGCGCGGGCGCGAAAACTTTGCCCTGAATGGCCTGCCTACAAATGGCCACCGCTTCATCGCGGACGACGTGCTCTCGGTCCTGCCTTGGCTGGCCCGAAAAAGAGAAAAATTCGATATGATCATTCTGGATCCGCCTACGTTCTCGCGCTCCCATCGCGGTAAGGCGTTTCATGTGGAGAGTGATTTCGAAAAAATTTTGGTTGCCGCGCTCGAGCTGGTGGAGCGAGACGGACAGATTCTTCTTTCGACGAATTACTCCAATTTGCGAGAAAAGGGTCTCGAAGTCATGGGGCGGTATTCTCTCAAGGTGACGCGACGGGCGGCCAAGTTTCATCGGCAACCCCCCCTGCCCGATTTTCCGCCCGGCAGTGGCGCAAGCACCATTTGGATGACGTTGCGTTGACCAAATGACACGCAGTCATCTATTGTGATGCGAAATTAAAGAGCATGGCCAAAAAATCACCTGAAGCATCTGAGGACTTCGCATTGCGCAGTCTGAATTACACGAAAGAGCAATTTGAAGAAGTGCTCGGTCAAACCGAACAATATGTGCGCGAGAACCCAGGGCAGGCACTGCTCTATGCTTTTGTCGCGGGTTACGTGTTAAATCGGCTGCCGGTTGTCGGACTCTTCCGCGGCCTCGTGCGGCTGTCACTTTTCGCGCTGAAGCCAGCTGTTCTCATTTACGGCGCGACCAAACTTTACACGGCATTGCAGGACGAGGAATAGTTGGATCGAGTGCTCCGCGCTCGTATCTGTTTGGCGTCTGGTAGAGAGCGCAGTGACCATTCTTTCATTAACACCTCGCTTGAGCGAGGTGCCTGCGGCGTCTCAAGAGGGCAAACCGCTTTAGCGGTTTCTCTGCCGCAGTGAAAAAACCGCTAAAGCGGTTACAGACGTTTGCGTTGGCGTTTTCGCACCCCGCTAAAGCAGGGTGTTAATGACACTCACAAGCAGCGGACGCTAAACAAAAACCCGCGCCTCGATGCTAAAAGAGGCAGCGAAGCCGCCAATTAATTAATATCCCGCGTGCCGGCGGCTGCCGGATACGATCCATTCTAACTCTCCAAGGTAAAACCGACTTTCAGAGTCACCTGCCAATGGTTGATCTTGCTATCTTCGATATGACCGCGGGTTTCAGTTACCTCGAACCAGCGCATGTTGCGGATTGTTTTCTCGGCGCGCGCCAGGGCGTTCTTTACCGCTTCTTCGAATCCGTCCGGCGAAGAACCAACTAGTTCGATCTTTTTGTAAATATGGTCGCTCATGCTGCCATTGTTCGGTCACGCCGGATGGAAGACAAATGAAATAAGCGCGATAATAGCGTTATATCGCTAAAGCGTTACATCGTTACATCGAGTCACGTTTCACGATTCAACGATTTAACGGTACCCCCGCCCTTGCCCTATGGATTGCTTGAGGATATTAGGAACCGCACATGCACGATGATATCGAGTCGCATTTAATCGAGGAGCGGGTCTTTCGGCCGCCACCAGACTTCGCGAAGAAAGCACGAGTCAAAAGTCTGGATCAATATCGACGAATGTATTGTGCATCAATCAAACACCCGGAAAAGTTTTGGGCGCGTGAGGCGCGCGAACTGATATGGCAGGCACCCTGGAAAAAAGTTGTCGAATGGAAGGCGCCGTTCGCGAAATGGTTTGTGGGTGGCAAAATAAACGTCTCCGAGAATTGCCTGGATAGACATCTCGCCAGCCATCGGCGCAACAAGGCCGCGATTGTTTGGGAAGGAGAGCCGGGCGAAAAACGGACGCTCACCTACCAGCAACTTCATCACGAAGTTTGCCGGTTCGCCAACGTGCTCAAGCGCAACAAGATAAAAAAAGGCGATCGGGTCATTATCTATTTGCCGACCATCCCGGAGGCGGCAATTGCCATGCTGGCCTGCGCCCGCATCGGCGCGGTCCATTCTGTCGTGTTCGGCGGATTCAGTGCCGATTCCATTCGCGACCGCATTGCTGATAGCGGAGCAATCGCACTAATCACAGCCGATGGCGCATACCGGCGGGGCGGAATCGTTCCGCTAAAGAAAAATGTGGATGACGCATTGCGCGGGGGCACTTCCGTTAAGAGCGTCATTGTTTTCCGCCGTGCTGGCAATGAAATTCATATGGAGGAAGGCCGCGACATCTGGTGGCACCGCGAATTGGAGTATGTCGATGCAAAATGCCCGGCTGTTCCGCTCGACAGTGAGCACCCGCTCTACATTCTTTACACAAGCGGATCGACCGGGAAACCAAAAGGAATTCTGCATACCACCGGCGGCTATCTGGTCGGCATTTACAGCTCAACTAAATACGTCTTTGACCTTCGCGACGAAGACATCTTCTGGTGCACCGCGGACGTCGGCTGGGTGACGGGCCACAGCTACGTCGTCTACGGGCCGCTGGCCGCGGGGGGGACGACGCTGATGTACGAAGGTGCGCCTAACTGGCCCGAGCCGGATCGTTTCTGGAAAATTATCGAAGATCATCGAGTAAATATCCTTTACACCGCGCCGACGGCGATTCGCGCGTTTATCCGATGGGGCGATCAGTGGGTGAAAAAGCACGATCTTTCGTCATTACGTCTGCTCGGGACCGTGGGTGAACCGATTAATCCGGAAGCGTGGATCTGGTATTACGAAAAAATTGGCGGCAAACGTTGCCCCATAGTGGACACATGGTGGCAAACGGAAACCGGCGCGATCATGATTACACCATTGCCCGGGGCGACTCCGACAAAACCAGGAAGCGCGACCTTGCCTTTCTTTGGTGTCGATCCCGCTGTGGTCGACGCTAACGGGAAAGAAGTCGCCGCAAATGTCGGTGGAAAATTAATTGTCCGCCGGCCGTGGCCATCGATGCTACGCACGATTTATGGCGATAAGGAGCGCTACAAAAAACAATACTGGAGTGAGTTCAAAGGAAACTATTTCACCGGCGATGGCGCTCGACGCGACGAGGATGGATATTTCTGGATCGTCGGCCGAATCGACGATGTTTTGAATGTGGCCGGCCATCGCCTGGGCACGTCCGAAATCGAAAGCGCTTTGGTTAGTCACCGTGACGTCGCTGAAGCAGCCGTTGTCGGGCGCCCTGACGAAATTAAAGGTCAAGGCGTGTGCGCGTTCGTTACACTAAAAACGCACATCGATCCTAGCCCGGCACTGAAGCGCGAGTTACGTGAGCACGTTGGCAAACATATCGGCGCCATTGCCAAACCAGATGAAGTTCGCTTTGCCGAAGCGTTACCGAAGACGCGCAGTGGAAAAATCATGCGGCGGCTTCTTAAGGAGATTGCCAGCGGAGCCAAGGTGACGGGGGATACTACCACCCTGGAGGACTTCACCGTCCTGGCCAAGCTGAGCGAAGAAGAGTAAGTAGGTCTTCGGGAATGGGGATTGAGCTCAATCGCCGCTAACCTAAGCTGAGTGACCGATTTTAGCTCGCCTATTCAGGTAGCGGCGGTTCACCGAACCGCCATCTGCAATCTTGCTAGTAGACGGAACTGCGGCCACAATCGACATCTTGCAATTTCAATTTTGTCTCACCCGCGATTTAAGTAGCGTTTTCCCGTGAGTTTTATTCGGACAGGTCTGCGGGAGATCGGATTAAAAGTCCGTCGCCAGAGAACCCGTTTGGCCCTGCGCCACGAAAAACGGCTGCTGCAGAAGAGCGAAATTAATTTGGGCCGGGAAGGGACTTCCCAGGCCGGAAATTTTCCAGAACTGCGCAATGAGATCGTTGCTCTAAAAAAACTGGAACAGGAACAGAAAGAAGTCGCACTCCGCATTGCGCAGATTGAAGAAGGCATCAAGAAGATCGAGGCCGAGCGACAAAAAAACTCGCAGGCGCAAACTGAAGCGATCACCAAGCTAGAAGCGGAGAAAAAGCCAATTTTACAACGGCGCAACGAAGCGAAAAGCGCGGCCGATGTTTGCGATCGCGAATTAGCCGGAGTGGAACGCCGCATCCAGGATAACGACGCGACGGATCGAGAGATTTTAAAAGAGCTTTCATCGCTCCAAGCGGCCGAGCCGCCCCCGCCTGATCTGGATGTGAGGAGGGCAGGCCTGAGCGCGCGTCGCGCCCGGCTGCCAGAGGAACGGGCGGAACTTGTCCGGGCACGAATGGGGAGCGCCGATGCATGCCGACTTGCCAAAGAAAAGCTCCTCTCGGCTGACGCCGAACTTTCCGTGATCGATAAGAATATCGAGCGCGTCCGCAGTGAATACGAAACCCGCGATCGCACTTTCAGCGAAAATATCCGGACACAACAAGAAGCGATCCGGGAAGCGCGGGTTCATCACCAGACTGTCGAGGAGCGAAAAAATCCCGCCTACTTGAACATTGGCCGCCATCTTGCCTCCCAAGGAATTGCGCCCCCCAACGCACCGCAGCTTTTAACCCAAGTGCAGCGACATCGTACCGCGATGGAGCGACATCTTCAGCACTCAGCCGAACTCGCCCGTCTCTCCAGCCAGATCGACAAACAAGAGCTGCGCAAATTTTACTTCAGCGTCATCTCTGTGCTCGCGCTGCTACTCATTATCCTGCCGCTCGTTTTCCAAACGCCGGGCCGACGGGAATGGCTACCACAAGAAACCGAGGCGATTTTGTCCGTCAATCTTGATCGTTTTGAGCGGGACGATTTACCGAAACGATGGCGAAAGGACCAACCTGATGTTTGGGCGAAAGTTTGGTCCGGCCTTATCGGTAACGCTGAACGAACCCCGGGGTTGAACTTGGCGCGGGATACGGCGCGAGTGACTCGCGCGATCGCATCGGATAACTCGGGGAAAATGCGGGAGTTCGTTTTAATTGAAGCGCGCAGCAATGTTACACCGGTAATTCGCGCCGTTGGTCAGGACAAAAATTTCGAGAGACGCACGATCGGCGGTTTGGCGGTTTGGCAACGTCCCGATTTGGCGATCGCGCGGGTAGGACCAACTACCCTTGCGGTCGGCGCTTCAAGCGAAGTGGATGAGCTGGTGCAAGTGCGGTTGGGAATGCAGTCCGATCTTAAAATAACGGGCCAGTTCTTCGACCGCTTCCAAGCGCTCGACCGGGAGAGCGCTTTGCGGCTCGTCTCGCGCGATCCGCCCGCTCTCTCGCGGGTATTTCATCCGATCTTTTCACCGGAGCTACTCGATTCCTCACAGTTGCTTGGCCTCGCGTTAACATTACAAAATCCCCCGCGCGCGCGGTTGCTTCTAAAACTGGCATCACCGGAACGCGCGATCCAGTTGGCGCGTCAAATGCACGACGAGCCACAGCGCTGGTTGCGCTTGCAAGATTCCAATCTGTTGCTCTACGCACAAGCGCCGGAGGTCTGGCGACAGGATGCGAATCTGGAAGTCCACTTTAATGTGCCGGAAAACAGCGCGCTGCTTCTTTTGCAGCGCATTGCCAAGAGCGACGTTCCAACGGTAGTAGCGGCGCAATAGGCCGGGCACGCGATGACATCATTGCATCCTCAGCTTATCGTTATTCTTGCGACTGCGGCGACTCTTCGCTGCGCGCTCGCGCAAGACGCGATTCCGCTGGTCAACATCAAAAGAGTCGACCCCACAATTTTAATAGAACTGCGTTACGCCGGGAGGCAGAACATCGCTGGACGTGCCTTGTATCCGCCAGGAACGCTCGCTCTGACGCGGCCCGAGGTGGCGCAGCGTTTGGCCACCGCGCAAGCTTTCCTGCGTCGCTATAATTACGGACTAAAGATTTGGGACGCCTATCGACCCAAGCACGTGCAGGCGGAGCTCTGGCAGGCGGCCCACAATAATGACTTCGTGGCTGATCCGGCCGCGGGCGCAGGATCGATGCACGCTTGGGGGCTGGCCGTCGACGCCACACTTGTAGACACCTGGCACCGTCCCGTCAGTATGCCCACTGACTTCGATGATTTTAGCCCGGCGGCGATGTGGAAATATCAGGGACGTGATCCCGTTATCGGCTCTCATTTACATCTATTGCAAATCGCCATGCGGGACGCCGGTTTCTTAGGCCTCCGTAGCGAGTGGTGGCACTTTACCATCGAAAATTGGCAAAGATTTATGCCACCGGAGGAGGCCGAGCGTGCCATGGAAGTGATGGGGCAGCGCTGGGAAGGAAAATTATGACGGAGTTCGTCGTTCGTACTTTTCATCAGCCTGAGTACTACATCCATGTTTTACTTAACCCGCTTCCAATCTACGGTCTGGCCGTTGGCTTGATCGCGTTGCTCGCTGGCATCGTCTCCCGGAGCCGTGCGGCCAACATCTGTGCCCTCATTGTTGTTATGATAACTGCGGCCTCGGCCTGGCCGGTTTCCGAATTTGGCGAAGCCGGATATGACATCATGTATTCACGGTCCGATCAAACCGGCGACGCATGGCTGTCGGAGCATAAAGCGAGAGCCGAGCGTTTTATTTACTACTTCTATGGTCTTGCGGCTTTGGCTGCGATAGCCATTTTGGCACCGCTCAAATGGCCAAAGTCCTCGGCGGCCCTGGCCCTTTCTGTTCTGGGATTGGGCTGCCTGGTCTTAGGGATGGGCGGTTACATTGCTTATCCGGCCGGGAAAATTCGTCATTCCGAGTTTCGAACGGGACCCCCGCCGAAACATAGCCCGTGATTTAGGCAAAAACGTACGCAAATTGATGCTATTGAAGGTGCTGGTAGGGACGCCGCGCTGCGGCGTCCGGACAGCGCAGCGCGCTGTCCCTACCATTCGTGACTCGCGTGTGGGTCCGCTCACGCAACCATGACGACCGCTTTAGATCGCGCTGAACGCGACGTTGAAAGCCACAGCGTTGCCCTTAAAAAGCCATTGGGTCTGAGCGATCTTGTTCTCACCCAAATCCTCTTTGTGGTCGGCTCAAGCTGGGTCGGCGCGGCCGCCAAGCTTGGCCAAGCGCATCTGTTTTTTTGGTTGCTGGCCATATTGCTCTTTTACATTCCGCAGGCGGCTGTCGTGATTTACTTGAATCGCTTGATGCCGCTTGAAGGCGGCATATATCAATGGGCCAAACTTGGATTCAGCGAGTTCGCCGGTTTTATCGTCGCCTGGAATCTTTGGTTGCTCTCCATCACCGTCATCGCATTGGGCGGAATGTTCGTTACGACCAATCTCTCGTACGCCATCGGTGACACCGCAACCTGGATGCCGAACAGTAAATGGTGCGTCTCACTGGTCAGTTGCACGCTCGTGGCCGGTCTTGGCTGGACAGGTGTCCGAGGCCTGTCGTTAGGCAAATGGGTCCACAATGTAGGGGCGTTCGCCATGCTCCTGGTCTATGGCGCGCTGATTCTTTTGCCGATTATCGCTTTCGCACGCGGCGAACTGAAACAGTACCAGCCTCTCCAGATCGTCGCGCCGACGATGTCGATATTTTATTGTTTCAACATTTTCACCAAGATGGCCGTCGGCGCGCTCAGCGGCTTTGAATACGTCGCTATTTTGGCGGGCGAAACGCGCGCTCCAGCTCGCGACATCGGCCGCTCTGTCATGATCGCCTCTCCCGTTATCGCATTGATGTTCATCCTCGGCACTAGTTCGGTCCTGTCATTTATCGGCAACGATCAAATCGATCTCATCGGCCCAGTTCCGCAAACATTGCGACTTGGCCTGCGCTCTTTTCCGATCGCTGGAGTAATCGCCTCGATCGGAATTCTGTTGATGACCGTGCGATCAATTTCATCGACGAGCGTCCATCTAACCGGCAGTTCTCGCCTGCCGATGGTGGCAGGCTGGGACCATCTCCTACCAGTTTGGTTCTCTCGTTTGCATCCGCGATACAAGACCCCGGTCAACTCGATCATCTTCGTTGCTGCTATCACATTGGTGATTGCAATCTCGAGTCAGATTGGCGCCGGAATTCAGGAAGCATTTCAACTCGTCGATAATGCCGCCAACGTTTTTTACGGCATTGTTTACGCCGTTCTGTTCGCGATTCCGATCGCCGGCGCCGGCGCGATTCGAACAGGCGCGCCGATCTGGCTGCGCTTCGCAGCGATCTGCGGATTTGGCGTTTCCCTGCTCGCAATTTTCTTCACTGTCTATCCAATTATTGATGTGCCCAGTCCTCTGATTTTTGCTGCGAAGGTCATCACCGTGACCCTGATCGCGAACGGCGTTGGCGTCCTTATTTTTCTGATCGGGGAACAAAGACGACGCCGCAGCTTACCAGGCTGACTGCTTAAAGCAGTCAGCCTCTACAGCAGCGCATTGCCAAATGTCAAAAATAGATGCGTCCCCATTCCGTGCCGCCGACCACATTTCGTGCCGCCTTGCCGCCCTCCGTCTACAGCTTATCGACGTTACTTGCTTTGCTTTTCCGTCGCCGGATGCGCCACGCTACGATGCCGCCAGAGATAACAACCATCAAAAACGTCAGCGCAGCCATCAACGGGCTATGACAAAGGCCCGAGCAACAAAGGACAAACGTTGCTGGGATGCTAATTACTGTAAATAAAAACATCCAGAACCCGAAGTCCGGCCAAGTCAGTTCTCGTAAGAAGGCATCGACTCGCAGCCTTGGAAAGCGGTTTTTCATTATACGCGACGGTCTGCGTGAAATTCGGCGACGCAGCTCTCGGCAACCCACTTTAAGTATTCCGGCAATCCATTGTCGATTTTGCAGCAAATGATCTCCGGGACATCGTAGGGATGCAGCCCGCGCAACTTCGTTTCAAATTCGGCGTAGCGTGCCGACGCTAGTTTGAAAACGGCGAGTGCTTCGTCATTTGATTCTACTTTGCCCTGCCAGCGATAAATCGAATGAATTTGCGGAACGATGTTTCCACACGCCGCCAGCCGAAGATCGATAATCTCCTGAACGATTTTGCACGCCGTCTCTGCGTCCGGAAAAGTGCAGAACGCGATCAGGACGCTGGCCGCCGTTTCATGCATCAAGAAGAGCTTTAACAGAAGGTAACAAAGAAAACGAAGATTCTTCGATACTTCGCGGAGAACTGATCAGGACTTTGTTACCTTCGTTTCCTTCTATCTAGCCTTTCTTAAGCCGGAACCAGTACTTCGCTCCGCCTGACCGGCTCAGTCCGGCAAATCCAGCCGCCGCCGATGACAACGTCGCCATCGTAAATGACCGCAGCCTGCCCCGGGGTGACGGCGCGTTGCGCTTCATGCAATCGAATTCGTGCGCGTCCATTCTCGAGCGGAACAACCGTGGCCTTTGTTCCAGGATGGCTGTAGCGGATTTTGACGGTGACTTCACGTGGCGGGCGGCCGGGGTCACCGACCCCGGCCACAGCGTGCCAATTTACGCGGTCGATTTCGAATTCGTCGCAGACTAAATCATCCGCGTCACCCACAACCACGCGGTTCGTTTCCGGATCGAGATCGACTACGTAGCGCGGTCGAGGCGAGCCTCCGGGAAGCCCTTTGCGTTGGCCGATGGTGAACAGCTCGATCCCCTCGTGTTCGCCGAGAAAGTTTCCATCGACGTCGTAAATCTTGCCGCGACGAAACTCCCCTTCCCCAAGATGGGAACGCAGGAACGCCTTATAATCGTTGCCCGGCACAAAGCAAATCTCCTGACTGTCGATTTTGTCCGCGACTTTTAGCCCTAACGAGCGCGCGATTCCACGAATCTCCGGCTTCGACATCGTGCCGAGCGGCATCAACGCGCGCCGCAATTGCGGCTGGCGCAAACTGAAGAGGAAATAGGACTGGTCTTTGCGCGGATCTATGCCCTTACGCAGCACGGCGCGACCGGGGTCACCGACCCCGGCTACAGGGTGTTCGATGATCGCATAGTGTCCTGTAGCGATGTAATCGCACCCGAGCGCCTGGGCTTTTCCCCAAAGATTGCCGAACTTCAGCTTCTCGTTGCACATCACGCATGGATTCGGCGTGCGGCCGGCCTGATACTCGCTCGCGAAATAAGTGATCACGGTTTGCTCGAACTGATCCGCTTCGTCCACCACATAATGCGGGATGCCTAACGAGTGAGCGACCGATCGGGCATCGGCCACGGCTTGTGGACCACAACACTTGTCTTCCGCACGCGAGATACAATCCTGCGGCCATACTTTCATGGTCACGCCAATGACTTCGTAGCCTTGCTCTTGCAGCAAATGGCCGGCAACGCTGGAATCTACTCCACCGCTCATTCCTAAAAGCACGCGCTGTTTATTTGAACCCATTGAACGCCTAAGGTTGGATACCCTCTACTCGGAGTCAACTCGCATCGGCGGTTGTTGCGCTGCTCGGGTCAAGCGCCGGACCAAACCCCCGAGGCCTGTCGCCCCGAACGCTTCCAAAGTGTTTCGAGCCCGAAAATAGCCCAGCGTTTTAACACTGAGAAAACATTTTCGCAATCAATTGAGTCCCGGCAGGGACGAAAGAATGGACAAAAAACGCGCATTCTTCCTGCCACGGTAGCGCGGGAAAATTCACGTAAATGACCACATGCGAATTCCATCGTCCCTAACGGGACTCATATATGTCGTGTGTACGTGACCCGGCGTTAAAACGCTGGGCTATCGTCATGAGAAACGCCGCTACGGCTTGGCCGGCACGCTGACGAATGGGCTTCCCCGCAGGGTAAAACGCCATGGAAAATGAGGGGATCGAGTGATGCCGATACGTTTATCAGTAACCACTTCAACAGGTTCACCTGATTCGTGAACAAAGCAACGCCGCGGATCCGCGCACAAATCCATTTGGTGGTGGCGATCCGTGATATCCAGCGCCTGGGTGAGTTTGCCGGGCCCGGAACAGAGTCTTCGAAGCTCTTCTACGCCACGGCGTCGTTTCATGAGAGTAATGCCTTGACGCGGTTCAAGCGCACGAATCAACACGAAGCCATTTCGTTCCACAAAGGCGCGTGCGCTCGGACGCAGAAAGGTGTGGCAAGCTTCGTCGTTTTGCGCCAGGTAGGCTTCGGTTTCCACGACGACCCCAGCGCAACGGCCCCAGTGCAAAGAGGTGCCAATCAATTCACGCGCACAAATCACCGGATCCCGTTTAAAAAAGGGAGCACGGATTATTGGGCCGTCGGTTGCGCGATCGCGTCGACTGGCAGGGAGAACATCTGGTCTTTGCAAAGCTAGGTCTTGCCCGCACTCAGGCGGCAACGGGCAGGCGTCGCGGTTCAATCTTGCGAACAACTTTGTGTCGCTCGAAATAATCGATCAGCGCATCGCGCGTCTGCACCGGATGCAACTGGCAGTTAACCGTCGGAGAATCGAGTAGGCCCCGCAGCTTCATAAATCGATGGCCGGCGCTGCGTGAATCAAACGAGTTCATTGCGATGACGTATCTCCTACCACGCTCGAGCGGCGCCCCGTTTCCTGAAGTGATTGATGTAATCCGCCGCGCCGCGCCAACGCCTTCTGTCTGGAGATGAAATCCGAGTAAACTGCGCGGTTCGTGACTGCTGTATGTCTCTTCCATGACCACCTGAATTTCCTCGGCCGTTAGCGCTGCTGTAACGAGGTAATTTTCATACGGAATGATGTTCCAAATATCTTTGACTCGTTTCGGGCCGGAGAGGAAATCATTCCTGTCATCAAACAAACCATGTATCACGCCGTCGACCGCCACGCCGCGTTCGCGCAATGACTCCACAATAGCGGCGCCGATTAGCTTTTCGACATCGGTTGGCTCGCCCGGACGCGCGTGGACACGGAACGTCTCGGCCAGCTCGCCAATCGGCTGGGCCAACGCAATCTCCGATTCAGCCAATAGAGGTTTCGCGCGTGAGAGCACAACCCGATCGAGCTGGAAGCGATCGTCCATTAATTCGCATTGCGCGTGGCGGCCGACGAGCCTTTTGGAATGGCGATCAAAAACGAGATTGAGTCGGCCGACATGAATCCCATAATGATTGGACTGAGTTAGAAGAACCCCGTTAGTCAAACGACTGGAAATGAGCTGGTGCGTGTGGCCGGCAATAAACGCGGTCGTTTCCGGGAACTCGGATGTCAACGCCATTACGCTGTTGGCGAAGTCGTCCCCTCCGATGCGTGCTTTGAGACCCATGTGGCCGGCCAGGATAATTGCATTGGCCCCTTCGCTCATTGCTTTTTGAATCGCGCGACGAACCGGTTCCACTGGATAGGCAGATTCGAAACCGCGCGTGAATTCAGGCCGGAGCCAAAACGGCAGGCCCGGGGTAATTATACCGATGATGGCGATACGGATTCCGGCGAGCTCTTTCAAAATGCAAGGCCGAATTTTAGCGAAAGGATTTTTTGTGTCGGCAATCTCGCCAGCCGGTCTTCCTTCCAGCAAACTATTCGCGGCCAGGACCGGCATCTTTGACCTTTCCACCACATGAAGAAATGGCTCTATGCCCCAATCGAATTCATGATTCCCAACAATCCAGGCGTCGTACTTAAGATAATTGAAGAGATCGATCATGAGTTTGCCTTTGCTGCGCAAACCGACGTCGGTCCCCTGATAAACATCACCGACGTCGATCAGAATCGAGTTGCGATATCTCCTTCGCCACTGGTGGATTTGCGTGACGCACCGTGCCAGTCCTCCCACTCCAGAAGTTCCTTGATAGTCCGAGGTCGGCAGAATGTGACCGTGCAAATCGGTTGTGTGCAGAATGGAAATCGAAACTGTGTCGGAATCGAACCTTGCCGCGGCGCGTGCGAAATTCGGAATTGCGCTGATCAATCCCGCTCGACCAGCCACCTGCAAGAAATGGCGACGGGTCCAGGCTCGATCCGAATCAGACATGATAACTTCCAACTGGTCGGGATGCTAGCTAGCTGCCGGGCTCGTCTCAACGAAAATGCTCAGCCGGGGATACTCCGTCGTGTTTACGTCGGTCCAAACCGCGGATGAAAATCAGTGTCATTCTGAGCGAAGCGCAGCGAAGTCGAAGAATCCCGCGGACCTACCTTAAGCTCACAGAACGGGATCCCTCGGCTTCGCTCGGGATGACACCCGATATGGCCAGCATCTTGACCGGTCAATATTTGCTGTAATTATGCGTGGATGCGAACAGCGGTTACGCTAACTTAAGTGATGATGATGTAACGCATTACCGCAACGCGTTTAGTTCTATGAAAAATATGCTGAGTGAAGATGCCATCACGAAATTAAAAGCGACGGTCAGAGGCGCAGTAATCGAACCGCAGGATAAGAATTACGATGAGGCCTGCAAAGTCTACAACGGAATGATACACAAACGGCCCCGCCTGATCGTGCGTTGCGTCGATGTGGCGGATGTCATTTGCTCGGTAAACTTCGCGAGAGAACACGCTGTCCTTCTTGCGATCCGCGGCGGCGGACATAACGCTGGCGGCTTGGGGATTTGCGATGACGGGTTGGTTATTGACATGGCGGGGATCAAGTACGCGCGGGTCGATCCGGCTGCGCGCACGGCAACGGTGGGTGGCGGATGCACCTGGGGCGACGTGGATCATGCGACACACGGGTTTGGCCTAGCCACTCCGAGCGGAATTCTCTCTACCACCGGTACGGGTGGGTTGACCCTGGGCGGCGGAATTGGACATCTCACCCGCAAATGTGGATTGAGCATTGATAACCTGATTTCGGCGGACATGGTCCTGGCTGACGGAAATTTTGTAAGAGCAAACGCTGAGTCGAATCCGGACTTGTTTTGGGCCATTCGCGGCGGCGGTGGGAACTTCGGAGTGGTGACTTCTTTCACGTTTAAGTTGCACCCGATTGATACGGTTTACGCCGGCCCGATGTTCTGGGAACTCAGCGAAACGGAAGAGGTGATGAAGTGGTATCGCGATCTAATCCCTGCAGCTCCGGATGATTTGAATGGTTTCTTCGCTTTTCTGGCTGTGCCGCCCGCTCCTCCTTTCCCTGAACATCTTCACAGAAAGAAAATGTGCGGCGTCGTGTGGACGTATACCGGTGACCTAACGAAAGCTGAAGAAACGTTTAAGCCAATTCGCGCCTTCAGGAAGCCCGCCCTTGATTTTGTCGGGCCTCTCCCCCACCCGGCCTTGCAAAGCATGTTCGATGCGATCTATCCACCGGGCTTCCAGTGGTACTGGCGAGCCGATTTTGTAAACGAGTTAAGTGATCAAGCGATTGCCGAGCACATTCGCTTTGGCAACACGCTGCCATCGCTGCATTCCACCATGCACCTCTATCCGATTAACGGCGCCGCTGCCCGGGTGGACAAACGTGCCACGGCTTGGAATTATAGGGACGCCACCTGGGCGCAGGTGATGGTCGGCGTCGATCCTGATCCGGCGAACAACGAGAAGACGATCTCGTGGACGAAGAGTTATTATGATGCCCTCCATCCTTATTCCGCCGGAGGAGCGTACGTAAATTTCATGATGGACGATGAAGGAGCCGACCGCATCAAAGCAACTTATGGAGACAACTATGAGCGGTTGGTTGCGATTAAGAACAAATACGATCCGGATAATCTTCTTCGAGTGAATCAAAATATCAAACCGACCACGAAGAAGTCACAAACGGTTGCGTCTGCTTGAGCCATTTCTGGGAGCGGAAATGAACAGAACGATGAACGCGGAAGAGTTGAGATCTTTGCAGGCACCGGTTAAAGACCGGTACCGAGAGCATCCAGAGACCGCGTCGATTACACTCCGAGCGGAAGGCCGAATCGGCGAAGGCATCACGTGCCGTGTAGAAACTGGCAAAGCGCTGGTAGAAGCGGGACTTCACTCTGCGACGGGAGGCGATGGCCTGAGCGTGTGCTCGGGCGATATGCTGCTGGAGTCACTGGTGGCCTGTGCCGGCGTAACCCTGCGCGCGGTGGCTACCGCTCTGAACATCCAATTGCGTGATGCAACGATCCGGGCCGAAGGCGATCTCGATTTTCGCGGCACTCTGGGAGTGTCCAAAGATGTTCCGGTCGGGTTTCAGCGGATTCGGTTGTACTTTGATTTGGATTCGGACGCCAGTGAAGAGCAGGTGTCGAAACTCCTTGGTCTCACCGAACGGTATTGCGTGGTTTACCAGACGCTGAGTCAGTCCCCCAAGATCGACGTTGTCCGTCGCGTTACCTCACGGTAGGGTCGCGGCGTACATTAGGAGGGTCAATATGCCGTTATACATGGACATTCACGAGCTTCATGGGGAGACCCCGGAGGAGATCGCGAAAGCTCATTTGTTAGACGTCAAAACGCAGGAAAAATACGGCGTCAATTATCACAAATATTGGTTTAACGAGAGTGCCGGGAAAGTTTTCTGTCTTTGCGAGGCGCCAAATGCAGAGGCGGCGAATCGCGTCCATCTCGAGGCGCACGGCAAGGTCGCCGAGAAGATTATTGAGGTAACCCCACCCGAAGTCGCGGAAGGATTTCTCGGCGGAGTCGAGACGAGTTCAGTGGGCGCAGTTCTTCTGCCCGGTGGCGCTGCCGATGCACGAGATCCTGGAATCCGAACAATCCTGTTTACCGACATGGTTGAGTCGACCAACTTGACTCAATCCCTGGGGGACGAGGCGGCGATGGTCTTACTCGCCGTGCACGACACGATTGTCCGAGACGCATTGGCTGCGTTGGGCGGTCGTGAGGTCAAGCACACCGGCGACGGTATCATGGCGTCGTTCGTGTCGGCGGCAGCGGCGGTAAAATGTGCTACTCGGGTCCAGCGTGAGCTGGCCAGACGCCAAGCTGAGGAGACTCCTCAGCATCCGATCAAAATCCGGATTGGCGCCGCCGCCGGAGAGCCGGTTGAGCATCATTCCGATCTTTTCGGATCGACTGTTCAACTCGCGGCCCGGCTTTGCTCCCATGCTTTGCCGGAGCAAATCCTGGTGTCCAATGTGGTTGCCGAATTGTGCCTCGGTAAGGGATTACCGTTCCAAGACCTGGGAGAAGTCACTCTTAAAGGTTTTGGTCAGCCAGTCCGCGCCCACGCTGTCGAATGGACCGGCGTGGAAATCGCGTGCTGATATCTGAGCCGTGCGTTTTATAGAGGACGGCGGGTCAAGCGAACCAATCTCACAATTGTATGCACGGCCGCAGGGATTGGTTCAATCTGCTCAATCGACAGGCTGCTTGTTGACGCAAATCAATGCCCTAACTTGTATTGTGCTATGGACCTTGAAGGAATCGACCACGTGGCACTGAGTGTGCGCGACGTTGAGCGCTCGGCGCAATGGTACGTCGATGTTCTTGGATTCGAGAGACGTCACGAAGGAGCTTGGAGCGGAATTCCGACTTTCGTGGGCAAAGGGTCGACCGCCATCGCATTGTTTCCCATTCGAAACGAATCAAAGCCTCAGCAGCACGCCGCCAGACGCGGTATGCTACATCTCGCGTTCCGGGCCGATGCTAGAAATTTTGTCACGGCCCAGAACGAACTGAAACGGCGCGGCATTCAGTTCGAATTTCAGGATCACGAAATTTCCCATTCCATTTACTTTCGCGATATGGACGGGCATGAATTGGAAATCACCACCTACCAGATTTAACGACGAGACGCGTGGTTACGGGCTAAAGGTAGCGGCGGTTCACTCATTCGACTTCGCTCGGGGCAACCTCTGAACCGCAGTGGCGATTGGGTCAATCGCCGCTACCTGAAGCTATTTCTTCAGGCGCCAGGGAAGGAGCACGTTTCTCCTGCGCAGTTCACAGGTGTCGCTGACGAGCGTGAAGCTGAGTTTGTCGCCTTCCCGCTTGAAATTATAAATTCCCTCTCGGTCGCATCCTTTGGGTTTCAGACCGCCGGTACCGATGAGCGTAACTGTCCTTCCATTGACCCCATATTTGCCCCACGCATCGCGCCTCCCCCGCCCAGCTAGATCGACGTCGAACGTGCCATCAGCGTTGATCATCCAAACAGTTCCGACAGGGTTTGTCCAATTCCCTACCAGGCGCGGCGGGCCGGGCTTCGGCAACCACGCGCAGCCCTGCAGGAGCGCCAAGAGAATTCCACCTACAAAAGCTCGAGTCGAAGTTCGTCTGGTCATATCCCGGAAGGTGGCCGCAGTTGCGCGGGAGACAAGTTCAAGGAGAAGCAGCGCTCGTTCTGCGGGTAATTGACGCGGTTAGGGCGATACAAAGCCGCGGTGGGATCACGGCTGGGTCAATTAGCATCGCCTCCAGCGGTTTGCCGAGCGACGGAGCTGGATGCCCCGTCGAGCTTGTGTTTTGGCGCGTGTGACACCCTATTCCCCAGCGAAATTCTTTGCTAAGCGACGCGTCCGCAGCAGTTCTTGTATTTCTTTCCGCTGCCGCACGGGCAGGGCTCGTTCCGCCCCACTTTCGGCAAACCTCGACGCACTGGAAGATCGAGCATGACCTCGCCGGCACCGTCACCATTGTCGCCGCCGGCCGCCACCGCGCCAACTGGCTGGGGCTGGCGGGCGCGCGAGGCTGCCGTGGACGGCGAAGTCGGCGCATGTTCACGAAGTAAAAATTGCGGTAGTGTTGCCAGGAAATTCTCGAAGGCCTGCAAGTTCGATGTGCTGCGAAAGAGGTTGTGCAGCACCTCATTCTTAATGTTTGCCATCAGCTCTACAAACATGTCGTAAGCCTCGGTCTTGTATTCAATCAGCGGATCTTTCTGAGCATAGCCGCGGAGATAGACGCCTTCGCGCAAGGCGTCCATGGCATACAAATGTTCCTGCCAAAGGCGATCGATCGCGTTTAAGATGATGTAACGCTCGAGACTTTTGACTGCGCTCGGTTCCTCGTGGCTCGACTTTCGCTCGTAAGCGTCCTTGATTTTCTCGACCAGAAACCGTGTATTCTCCTCGACCGTGCGGGTCTCGAACTGTGATTTCTCTTTCGTTAGGCCAAGCGGAAATGTCGTGTTTACCCAGTTGATAAGGCCCTGATAATTCGGCTCCTCCGCTTCCGCGTACTCCTTCACCTTTACCGGCACCGCTTCGTCAATTACCTCGTAGATGAGAGCGCGCGGCTCTTCTGAATCGATTACTTCGTTGCGATATCCATACACCACCTCGCGCTGGTTATTCATGACGTCGTCAAAATCGAGAGTGCGTTTGCGCGCCAGATAATTTCTCTGCTCGACACGCTTCTGCGCCGTCTCAACCGACTTGTTCAGCCACGGATGTTCCAGCTCCTGGCCCTCCTCCAGACCAAAACGCTCCATGATCCTGGTCATGCGATCGGCCGCGCCGAAGTTACGCATGAGGTCGTCTTCAAAGCTGACGTAAAACCGTGACGCGCCCGGATCACCTTGCCTAGCGCAACGGCCGCGTAATTGCCGATCAATTCGCCGCGACTCGTGGCGTTCCGTGCCGATAACGTAAAGCCCTCCGCGATCAGCCACGGCCTCCCCCAGTTTGATATCGGTGCCGCGCCCCGCCATGTTAGTCGAAATCGTGACGGTCCCGGGTTGGCCGGCGCGAGCTACGATCTCCGCTTCCTGCATATGGAATTTCGCGTTCAACACGTTGTGCGGGATTTTTTCGCGCTTCAGCATCCGGCTCAATAGCTCGGACGCTTCCACGCTGACCGTGCCGACAAGCACCGGCTGCTGCTTGCCATGCCTCTCCTTAATCTCATTGATTACGGAGTTATATTTTTCGCGACGGGTCTTGTAGATGCGGTCGTTATGGTCTTTGCGCGCAACCGGCCGGTTCGTCGGAATAACATTCACGTCCAGCTTATAAATGTCATGGAACTCTGCGGCTTCAGTCTCGGCGGTGCCAGTCATGCCGGCCAGCTTCTGGTAGAGGCGGAAGTAATTTTGAATCGTGATCGTGGCGAGTGTTTGCGTCTCGCGGTCAATTTGCACTCCCTCTTTCGCTTCAACGGCCTGATGCAAACCATCGCTCCAGCGTCGACCCGGCATCTTACGGCCGGTAAACTCATCGACGATCACGACCTTGTTCTCCTCAATCACGTATTGGACGTCCTTCTCGAAGAGGCAGTAGGCGCGCAGCAGTTGCGAAATGTTATGGATGCGCTCCGCTTGCGCGTCGCAATGTTGCTGCCGTTCAGATTTGCGCCGGTCTTTTTCCTCAGGCGGAAGCGAGGGATCGAGATCAATCTCGGTAAATTCGTTGATTAAATCCGGCAGCACGAATGAGTTAGGATCATCCGGGTTCAAAAACGCGCGCCCCTGCTCTGAGAGATCGGATTCGTTGGATTTTTCGTCGATGGTGAAGAAGACTTCTTCTTTGAGCGCGAATAACTCTTCCTTGCGCGTGTCCTGATAAAAAGACAGTTCGGCTTTATCGACGGCCCGGCGCTTTTCCGGGTCTTCCATCATGCGCAAAAGTTGTTTGTTGCGCGGCTGGCCCAGCTTGACCTTGAACATCAGCAGACCGCCTTGTTCGACCTCATTCTTGTCGAACGCCTCCTTTGCCTCACTCGCCACCCGGTTGCAAAGCATGTTCTGCTTGCGAACCAGTTGTTCGACGAGCGGCTTCCATTTGTCGTACTGATGTGTGGAAATCGTGGCCGGACCGCTGATGATTAAGGGCGTGCGCGCCTCGTCGATTAAAATGGAATCGACCTCATCGACGATGGCATAATGATACCCGCGCTGGACCTGCTGTTCGCGCGTCGTGGCCATCCCATTGTCGCGCAGATAATCGAAACCGAACTCGCTGTTCGTCCCGTAAGTAATATCCATCGCGTATTGCTCGCGCCGTACGTCCGGCGTTTGATCGTGCTGGATGCAGCCGACCGTCAGGCCGAGAAACGTGTAGAGCTGGCCCATCCACTCAGCATCGCGCCGCGCCAGATAATCGTTAACGGTGACGAGATGCGCGCCGCGTCCGGTGAGGGCATTTAAATAAAGCGGCAGTGTGGCAACCAGGGTCTTACCTTCGCCCGTCGCCATCTCGGCGATTCGCCCCCGATGTAACACCATTCCGCCGACCAGTTGCACATCAAAATGCACCATGTTCCAGACCATCGGCTGATCGCAGACGGTGAAGCTGTGCTTGCTATCGTTGAGGCGGCGCGCCGCGTTTTTTACAACGGCGAACGCTTCCGGTAAAATTTCATCGAGTCGTTTCCATTGCTCTTCAAGATCTGTAATCTGGGAGAGCTCCTCTTTCCATGTCGCCGTCAGAGCTCGTAACTGATCATCGGTAAAACTCTGAAATTTCTCCTCGAGCTCGTTGATATGGCGCACCGTTGGCGCCATGCGCTTGAGTTCGCGCTGGTTTTTCGACCCCAGTATTTTCTTTAAAATCCAACCAACCATTTCGTGGTTAATATCGACGAGATTCCGCCATTTGTCATTTTGAGCCCCACCGACAACCGGTTCGGTTTGTGCGCGCTTCTTTTACCGCTAGAATCGAGCCCATGAAGAAGATCATCTCCACAACCGAAGCACCTGCCGCGGTTGGACCGTACTCGCAAGCCGTTCGGGCCGGGTCGACCATCTATTGCGCCGGCCAAATCCCGCTCGATCCGAAAACCGGGCAGATTGTTTCACAAGACATTACCGACCAGGCACGGCGCGTACTCGACAACATCAGCGCCGTTTTGCGGTCCGAAAGTCTGACCTTCAACAACATTGTTAAGACCACTATTTTTCTCACAGATCTCGCCGATTTTCAGACGGTAAACGAAATTTACGGGTCGTACTTTAAGAAAGAGCCGCCGGCGCGATCCACTGTCCAGGTTTCGGCTCTGCCTAAAGGCGCGCGTGTCGAAATTGAAGTTATCGCGGTGGCGGATGGAGGCGAATCAAGCGGAGAAACCGCCTACGACACATCGGGTTAAGCTCGATATGATTATCCTGGAATATTCTCGCGCGGGAGTTCCGCTTCCAGGGAGCGCACTGCCTGCCCTGAGCGACAGTCGAACGGGCGCCTCGCGTGCTGGCGAAGGCGCCCTCGCCTTCACGAACTTTACCCCGACGTTTCGGCGAAGGCGCCGAAACGAGCACGCGAGGGCGCGTCCGCTCCCCGGACAAGAATGAGCGAGGACTTACTCGAGCTGTTCCGCAAAACAGGCGCGCTGTTGAATGGCCATTTCGTTCTGCGGTCCGGTCTGCACAGCCGGCAATATTTCCAATGCGCTCTCCTGCTGCAGCACACCGATATCGCCGCCAGAGTTTGTGGTCGA
>WNGI01001308.1_pt1 | contig 35270 bp, 35 predicted proteins | sample 5400621 | NCBI WGS metagenome assembly WNGI01 (sample SAMN13153374, study PRJNA577476) | soil metagenome | isolation source: 20 cm soil or saprolite under Garry oak tree replicate 1 | place: USA:California | collected 2016-06-15
CACGATCGGCCAGCGCAAGCTCATTCGGAACGACCGGCCGATCATCGGCGTCTACGGAGTGAACCACGAAGGCTCGGGCGACATGTACGACAAAGGCGCCAACATGCTGCACACGATCAGGGCGCTCGTGGACGACGACACCCGCTGGCGCGGAATCTTGCGCGGGCTCAATAAGACCTACTGGCATCAGACCGTGAGCGGGAAGCAGGTCGAGGATTACATCAGTCGCCAGTCAGGGCTGAATCTGAGCAGGGTATTCGATCAGTACCTGCGTACGACGAAGGCTCCTGTGCTCGAGTACAAGCTCGAAGGACAGCGGCTGTCCTATCGCTGGAACAACGTGGTGCGCGGATTCGCGATGCCGATCAAGGTCACGACATCACCGGGCGTCTTTGAATGGATCCAGCCGACTGAAGCCTGGAAAACGACTGCGGTCAAACTGAGCCGGCCCGAGGATTTCCGCGTCGACGACAACTTCTACGTCGTGGCGAAGGATCTCCTCAGACCGGCCACGGATTCGACTACCGTCCGTAAAGCCCAGTAACCCGCGCGGTGGCGAGCTTGTTCGCGTTCAGGTTGAACCCGACGTAGGCGGCGGTCGCGTTGCCCGGCACGTCGAGCTTGTCGGTCTTGAGCGCAAAAAGCGTGATGTGATAGTGGTGTGGCTTGTTGCCCACGGGCGGGCACGGCCCGCCATATCCCTTCGTTCCAAAATCCGTCGTGCCTTGAGCGCTACCCCTCGGCGCATTGCGGCCGCTGCCGGCTCCGGCCACGAGATTGGTCGTCTCTGCCGGAATGTTGTACATGACCCAGTGCCACCACCCGCTCCCGGTTGGCGCGTCCGGATCGTACATCGTGACGGCGAACGATTTCGTTCCTGCCGGCGCGTTCGCCCACGCGAGCGCGGGCGAGATGTTCTGGCCGCTGCATCCCATTCCATTGAACACGTGCGTCAGCGTGATGCGGCCCTTCGCCACGAAATCGGGGGCCGTCAGCTTGAGATGCCCGGCGACGTGGGTCGCTTTCGTCTTGTCCTTCTGCGCTTTCGCCGCTTGCGCGCCCGCGATTGACGCGGCGCCGAGCGTGAGTGCCGCCACCGCGAACGATGTGCGTGAGATCGACATTGTTCTCCTCCTCAGTGTCCGAGCGAGAATTCTGCTATCTCCATGCCGCGAGAATGATTCCCGCGAGCACGAACGAGACGAGATTGTAGGCCGAGTCGATGAACCAGAGCTTTCGCGGCTTTCCGGAGAAAAGAGCAGTAGCGTAACTCGTCGTCGCGGCGAAGCCGAGCCAGCACACGAAGCCGATGATCGCTCCGTGCTCCACCGATACTCCACCGCCCGCCTCCGCCATCCCAGGGTCGCGTGAGATATGCGCGAGAATGAGCGCCAGCGCCCACGCGGTAATGACACCCGTGATGAATGCGCTCGCGTACATGAGCGGCATGTTGGCGCTCGCCGCCTGTGCTCTCATCTGCTCTTCCGTTCTGTTCTGAAGCGCTAACCACGGCTTCATGAATAGAACGGGAGAATACCAGAGTCCGCCGAGGACGAAGATGACGATTCCGGCAACGAGAACCGCGAGATAATTGATGGGGGGAAAATGCATGAGATGCCTCCGTTGGTTGGAGAAGCCGGGGCAAATCTATGCTCGGTCGGCGAGCCGCGCAGTACTGGAGATGAGCCGGATGGCAGCCCGTGCAGCGTCGCCATTCGTATCTACTGCTGGGTCGTATGCGGAAAGCGTGATTCCGGTCACTCGAAACTCGTTGGCGATTTGTGAAAGCGCGTGATCGAGATCTTCCAGCGTCAGTCCGCCGGAGAGCGCATAGGAGTTGGCGGGCGCAATGGCCGAATCCAGAACATCGAGATCGAGGTGCACGTACATGTTCTCAACGTGATTGCGAATGCCTTTCAGCGCGCGCGGCAGGCTGGACCGGAGATGCTTTGGCTCGATGACGCCGACGCTCGATTCTTCCAGCAGAGCACTCTCGAGCGAGTCCAGGTCGCGCGTTCCGATGAGGCACACCCGCTCATCGGCGATGGGACAGAATCCGGGAACCGTCGCCGCGAGCTGGGTCCAGCAGCGGCCGGTGATGATTGCTACGGCGGTTCCATCCAGAAATCCGCTGCTCGTAGTCTCCGGAGTGTTGAAGTCGCCGTGCGCATCGAACCACGCGACACCTGTCGAATCGGCGCCGAGTCCGGCGAGAGTTCCGACGGCTGTATTGCAGTTCCCAGCGAGCACAATGGGAAAGCGACTGGACTCGCGCGCGCCGCGAACTGCGCGAGCGAGCATGCGCATCAGCTCGAAGCTGGTCTGGATCTCCGCGTGCCAGGAGTCAGGGGAAAGCTCCGCGACCTTTGTGTGAACGGCGTGACCGCTCTCGCGGAGCGTGCGCTCGAGTCCGGCTTCAAGGAGTCTTTCCGGGCCGGCGCCCATTCGTGCGCCGCGATTCCCGGAGTCGTACGGGACAAGCAGGAGCTGGATGTCCATGCGGTAAATCTACCGCAGGCGTGCCCTCGCTTCGTTCGCTCTCTTGGCGAACAACCTGGCGTCATCGGGCGTGAAGCTTTCCATCAGCGGGCCGTGCCCGATCTCCGTGTCACTGAAGACCTCTTCGCCGTTTGCCTTGGCGAGGTCCCGCAGATGATAAGCGATGCCGTGATCGAACAACGGCTGTAGAGCGCCGAGAGCCATGCGCGCGAACATGCGATTGACCGCGCCTTGGATCGTGTCGGTTATCTGGCGCGAGTTCATGCGCTCGAGGCCCGTGTCTGTCATCTCGGCGACTATGGTCGTGTCCATCAGCAGCAGAGCCGCGGTTCCATCTCGGCTCACGATGGCGAAGCGTGCCTTGGCCAGCGTTGAACGGTCAACGACGTGGGCGATAGTATCCGGGACATGTATGCTCACGTGCGTCCCGCCTTCCTGAGCCCGGGTAGCGCAGGGTACAACCAGCGCGAAAAGCGCCAGCGCGGGAACGAAACGCAAACCAACGTGTGACACGTGCATTCAGTGACTCCGGACTGGACGATACCTAGCCGTACGCTCGGCCCCGCCGGAAGTTTCTTCTAATTCCTGTAGATATCCGCAAACTGCTTCTTCAGCGCGGCGACCTTCGGCTGATCGTTGATCACGATGTACAGCTGATTTGGATGGTGCGCCAGGTAGTCCTGGTGGTACGCCTCCGCCGGATAGAACGCGCGCAGCTTCGCCAACTGAGTGACGATCGGTCGCGAGAACGTCTTCGCCGCGGTGAGCTGCTTGATATAGGCCTCTGCTACCTGCTGCTGTTGAGGCGTGTTGTAGAAGATCGCCGACCGATACTGCGTGCCGTGATCGGGGCCCTGGCGATTGAGCTGCGTCGGATCGTGCGCCACCGAGAAAAAGATCTGGAGGAGCTTGCCATACGAAACCTGCGAGGGATCGTATACCACCTGCACTGATTCCGCGTGTCCGGTATCACCCGTGCTCACCAGCTCGTACGAAGGATTCGCTACGTCGCCGCCGGCGTAGCCCGAGACCGCGGACTTGACGCCCTTCACGTGCTCGAACACTGCTTCGACTCCCCAGAAACATCCGCCGGCAAAAACGGCCGTGTCCTCGGTGGGCGATGTTACCGTCGCGTCGAAGACGGGCGCGGCGGCAGGCTCGGCAAGCTGCCGGGATGCGCCGCGAGTGACTTGGGCGGCGAAGAGAACGAGCGCAACGCTTATTACCGCGAGTACGGCAGCTACGTTCGAGGGCGAGCGATTCATGGTGCGATTCTCGGGTGCGGGAAGGTACGTATTAGACCAAAATCATGCCTGATTTGTTCCGTTCAGTCGAGGTCGAGTAACAGAGCGCCACGATGTCCATCGCTCCCAACACAGTGCGTCCAGGGCGAATGATCATACGAATATCGGCGGCAGCCTCTGCTCGCTCGATCTGCGAAATGGATAATTGTGGGAGAGTCGCTCGTCGAGCTCTGGATTGGGCGGATTAGGGCCCTCCAGAAAGATCCATTCGAGATCCACGAACTCGCTGTTGCGCCACATGCCGATTCCTATCTGCCTTGGCAGGTCCAGCTCGTGCTTGGATGCGAGCGAAAGGCTCTTGAGCGCAGGGACTGCACGGTCGCGGAATTCACGCGTGACGGGCACGACGAGAAATCCGCAGCCGGTTCGTCCCGCGATTCGAAACGGAAGCTCGAACCTATTCGCTCTCACCGCCTCGAGCCCAAGGCGCAGCTCCTGCTTGAGGGCCTTCAGCTCGTACCGTCCGAGCAGGGCGAGCTCAGTGAGGATCTCATAGTTCTCCGTGTCGGTGTAGTCGCTGTCCTGTGCGGCGATCCTTCCGTCGAGTGTGTCCATGACGAACGAGAACTCGCATGCGGTCGGTCCACCGCGGGACCGCGCGGCCATCGCGAACCTGGCATCCGGGGCCGACGAATAATCGTCCAGCAGATACTGGCCGATCAGAGCCCCCTCGCTCACGGCCGCGGCCGCTGCGTCCCAATTGATGAGGACATCGCGGCGAAAACCGAAGTAGTCGAGCAGCTCGGCGGGCGTGACGAAGTGCTGGCAGATCTCGAAGTAGTCCGCATCTCTCAAGATGTGGACGAAACCGCCGTTCCGGCCCTTCTTGAAGCGCGCCGCGCGGAACGCCCGCGACTTCGGCTGGACGCGGTAGATGATCATGCTCACCATCGTGTCCGGATCTCTGCGCGTGAAGAACACGCGGTGCCCGAAGTGATTCACGAGGGATAATGCCGCGTAGCCGCGAAGCAGATCGCGCGTATTCTGAATCTGCTTGGCGCCTTTTTTCACGACGGTGTTGGCGACCCACTTCTTGAGATCGCCCGGCTTGGTCGCAACCTTCTGTTCGCGTTCCTTCAGCTGGTAGATGAAGCCGATGTCGTCCATGAGGACAACGCGGTCGGCGAGCTCCGCCTCGTCTTCGGGGCTTCGTGGAAGCTGTATCGTCGGGAACGAGAACGCCTTCAGGAAGACGTTGGCGTGCTGCTGGGCGGTGAAATCTTGCAGGAGGCTGGAGGGACCAGGACTACTGTCTTTCACTCGCCCACCTCCGTTAGAACCTTCGCGGCCGCCTCTCCCAAGCCAGCAGCAACGCGGCTCCAACGACGCCCGTAATGATGCAGAAGGTGTAGAGAATCTGGATGCTCACCAGGCCGTACAGCGGGTTGGCCTGGCTGAAGGGGCGGAAAGGACGCATGTCGGCGTGCATGATCCCGTCCAGCACCGAATGAAATATTCCCCCGAATACGCCGCTCAGCACCGCGATCGGCAGCCGATACTCGGCGGCGAGCGCTTCGGGGACGACGTCACGCGGTCTCGCCACCCAGGCTCCCACTCGCGAGACGACCAGCCCACACAGAAGTCCGATCAGGCCGCCGACCACGAAGGTGTGCGCCTCGCGATGCACGGGGGTCGCGTGGTGGAGCATGTAGTAGCCGGACTCGATGTCGATGACGACCTGCGCCAGGGAGTAGGCGGCCATCGAGAAGCGGCGGGGTGCGGCCCCCTTGATGAGGAGGCCCGGACCGAAGTGGAATGGAGTCGCTGGCATGGCGCTCCAGCAAATCTATTGGTTGTCGCTAGTCCTCGGCGGAGGGACCGCGCGCGGACAGATCGATTTGGCGAATAGCGCCGACGTGATAAGCGAGGTGTGCAATGCTGGCGACGACGCTGTTGAGCTCAGACTGGTCGATCTCACGAGGCTGCTGGAGCGATTCGAGCCAGCGGTGCGCCTCCTCGGCGAGCGCTTCGCGCAGCTGCTTCCACTGCGCCGCGTAGACGCGCGTCTTGCGCCAGCTCGCGGTCCAGTCCGCATCATCGAAAGGATTTTCGCCGGCCGCCCAACGGTTCATCAGCGAGAGACCGTAGCGCAGGTGGTCGACGTGTGCGGCGATCGAAGATCCATGCGGCGTTGGTGTAGAGGCCGCGGTCGCGGACAGTTTATCGAGCGAGCGGAGCAGCCCCGCATCGTTACGATTGAGCATGTACGCCTCCGACTGCGAGGCGCCATCAACCAGCTCGGCGAAGAGTGTGGGGAGGGTGTTGCCTAAGTCGCGGGTATTCATGATAGGACTTAATTTAGCTCCCGGAGGAAGAGGGCATGAGCGCGCACGAGACGCTTTTGACGTGGGAGAATTTCTACATCATTGTGGGATCGTCGGCCGGGGCGCTGACGGGCCTGCAGTTCGTCGTCATGGCGCTCATCGCCGACAGCAGTGTACGCAACGAGATGGGTGAGGTCGATGCCTTCGGCACTCCGACCATCGTTCACTTCTGCGCCGTGCTGCTCGTCTCGGCGATCCTGAGCGCGCCATGGCCCGAGCTCTGGGAAGCCGCGACCGCAGTTGGGATTTGTGGACTGCTCGGCATCATCTATACGCTGATCGTAATGCGCCGGGCGCGACGCACGAAGGTGTACAAGCCGGAGATGGAAGATTGGATCTTTCATGCGGTACTGCCATTGATCGCGTACGTCACTTTGTTCGTTGGCGCGTCAACGCTTCCGCTTCGTGAGGGGCCCGCGCTTTTTGCCATCGGCACGTACGCGCTTCTGCTGATCTTCACCGGCATCCACAACGCGTGGGATACTGTGACGTACATCGTCGTCGTGCTACCCAAGAAACCGCCGAAGACCGAATGACGGCGTCCTACCTGATCGGCCAGGTTCCCCCCACGGCCTTGTAAACCGCAACCAGCGCGGTCGCCGCGGCCGTGTGTCCCTGTGCGAGCTGATTTTCCGCGTCGAGCAGCGTACGCTCCGCGTCCAGCACCTGCAGGAAATCCGTGAGTCCGGCCTCGAATCGCTGTTGGGCCAGATCCGCAGCGCGAGCACTCGAGCGCACCGCGCTCTCGAGGATCGCCAGGCGAGCGTGCGCTCGATCGTACGTCACGATCGATCCTTCGCTCTCTTCAAGAGCTCGAAGCACCGTCGCATTGTAAGTGGCTTGCGCCTCATCCTGTCCCGACTGCGCGACTTCCACTCTCTGTCGCACTCGGCCCAAATCAAAGAGTGGGAAGGTTACGACCGGGCCGATCAGGAGTCTCGAATTGCCGCGCTTGAACAGGGAATCGACCGAATTCGCGACGTAACCCGCACGCGCGCCGACCGTAACGCGCGGCAGATACTCCGCGCGGGCTGCCCCGACGAACAACGACTGCGCCGCGAGCTGTCGTTCCGCGCGTAGCACGTCCGGCCGGCGACGAACGAGCTGGCTCGGAGAGCCGACGTACAACGTATCCGGAAGACGCGGCAGCGATCCCGAGTCGAGCAGCGCTGCCGGCAGCGCATCAGGAGCACGTCCCAGCAATACCGCCAAGCGGTTCTTGTCCAGCGTGATCTCTGATTCGAGAAGCGGTGTTGATGCCAGTGTCAGGTACAACACCGATTTTGCCCGCTCGGTATCGAACGCCGTGCCACTCCCGGCCGCCAGACGATCCTGGGTGAGCTTGACGATCTTCTGTTGATTCACTGCGTTGCGCTGCGCGACCGCGAGTTGCCGTTGAGCGCCTCGCAGGTCGAAGTAGGTGCGCGCGACCTCGGCCGCAACGCTAACCTGGACGTCCTCCAGACCGTGCTGTGACGACTCGGCAAGGGCACTCTGCGCCTTCACCGTGCGCCCGACGCGCCCGAAGATGTCAGCCTCCCACGACGCGTCAAAACCGACATCCCACAGTTGTTGCGTTGGCAACTGACTCGTAAGTCCCGGCGTCTGCGCCAGCGAAGACTGGAACCGCGTTGTGCTGCCCGTTCCGGTTACCGTCGGCACGAGATCGAGCGACGCGAGGCGCCGCGCTGCGCGCGCGCCAGTGAGGCGCGATTGTGCGATGCGGACATCCATGTTCGCGCGCTGGGCCTCACGAATCAGCATCGTCAGCGTGCTATCGCCGAGATCGCTCCAGAACGGAGCAGACGCCAGAGTCGCACTCACGTTGATCGCGGTCGCTGGAGTCTCCCCTGTCTGAGCCGTTCCGCGCGCCTCTGTAGAAACAGGCATCACGGCGCTGGCGCCGTACGCAGCAGGAACCGGCACTTCGGGGGCGCGATACGCCGGCGTGGAACAGCCAACCAACACGGCGCTGAGCGCCGACAGAGACTTACGCATGGGTGCTGCCCTCATCTCCCGCCACCAGCGATGGCCGCCATGGATGGAGAGGTTCGATGTCGTCGGGTATCTTGACCGGCTCGCCGGACACCGGCACCGGAGTCCGGACGCGCCCGTGCACGTATCCGCGCACCAGCACATAGAAGAGCGGTGTGAAGAGAAGTCCCAGGAAGGTTACACCGAGCATTCCTGAGAACACGGCGATTCCCATCACGCGCCGCATCTCGGCGCCGGCGCCACTCGCAAGTATGAGGGGAACGACACCCGCGATGAAGGCAAACGACGTCATGAGAATCGGACGCAGCCTGATGCGAGCCGCCTCGAGGGCGGCCGCAAACCGATCGCGTCCCTGCCGTTCCAGATCCCGAGCGAACTCGACGATAAGAATCGCGTTCTTGCACGCGAGCCCGACGAGCACGAGCAACCCGATCTGGGTGAAGACGTTGTTGTCACCGCGAGTCAGCCACACGCCGGCGATCGCGGAGACCAGGGACATCGGCACGATCAGCACTATTACGAGCGGCAACGACCAGCTCTCGTACTGCGCGGCCAGAACGAGGAACACCAGCAGAATACAGAGTGGGAAGACAAGGATAGCCGTGTTGCCCGCCAGCTTCTGCTGATAAGTGAGCTCGGTCCACTCGTAGCCGATTCCGTTCGGCAACGTCTCGTTGGCGAGCCGTTCCATTATCTGCACCGCTGATCCGGCGCTCGTTCCAGGGGCTGCACTGCCGCTAATGTCTGCCGCGGGGTAGCCGTTGTAATGGGTGACTTGGTCGGGGCCGTACGACTGCTTCATCGTCAGCACTGAGCCGAGCGGCACCATCTCGCCGCGCACGTTTCGAACCTTGAGCTGAGCGATGTTGTCCGCGCTCGCCCGGTATGGTGCGTCCGCCTGCGCGATCACCTGATAGGTGCGACCGAACTTGTTGAAGTCGTTGACGTACTGAGAGCCGAGGTATATCTGGAGCGTCGAAAAGAGATCATTCAGCGGGATGCCGAGCTGCTTCACCTTGTCCCGATCAACGTCGGCGAAGAGCTGAGGCACGTTGATCTGGAAGCTCGAGAACTGACCGGCAAGTCCAGGGGTCTGGTAAGCGCGACCAAGCATCGCCTGCGTCGTCGCATAGAGCGTCGAATCACCCAATCCTGCCTTGTCCTCGATCATCATCTTGAAACCGCCGATTGAACCCAACCCGTTCACTGCGGGCGGAGGAAAGACGGCGACGAAGCCGTCCTGGATGGCGGCGAACTTCTGATTGAGCGCCATCAGGATGGCGCCGCTCTTCAGATCTTTGGACTTTCTCTCCTCGAACGGCTTGAGCCCGAAGAAAATGACGCCTGCGTTCGACTTGGGGCCGAAGCTGGTGATGGAAAGTCCCGGGAATTCGACGGCGTGCTCGACGCCCGGTGTCTTGAGGGCCAGGTCCGCCATCCGTCTGATGACCGCTTCCGTGCGATCGAGCGATGCGGCGTCGGGCAGCTGCGCGATGGCCACCAGGTATCGCTTGTCCTGGCTCGGCACGAATCCCTTCGGCACTCTCGTGAATCCGATAAAGCCGATCAGCACCAGTACCCCATACACTGTGAGCGCAAGAACGGAGCGATGCGTCACGCGCTGCACGACGGTGCCGTAGCGCGAAGATGCGCGACCGAAGAGACGGTTGAAAGGATCGAACAGCCAGCCAAGCAAACGGTGCATGACGCGTGTCGGCGCATCTTCCGGCGCCCCACGCGGCCTGAGGAGCACGGCGGCAAGCGCCGGCGAGAGAGTCAGCGAATTGAACGCCGAGATCAGCGTCGAGAAGGCGATGGTAAGAGCAAACTGCCGGTAGAACTGTCCGTCCAGGCCACTGATGAACGCCACCGGAACGAACACCGCGGACAACACCAACGCGATCGCGATGATCGGGCCGCTGACTTCCTCCATTGCGCGGTGACTCGCATCGAGAGGAGAAAGGCCCTCCTCGATGTGCCGCTCCACGTTCTCGACCACGACGATTGCGTCGTCGACGACGATGCCAATGGCTAATACGAGCCCGAACAGAGACAGGGTATTGATCGAGAACCCTGTCGCGAGCATCACGGCGAACGTGCCGACGATCGAGATCGGTACCGCGACGAGCGGGATGATCGAGGCGCGCCACGTCTGCAGGAACAGGACGACCACGATCACGACCATCAGCGTAGCGAGGAGCAGCGTGTAGATCACTTCGCGGATCGAATCGCGGACGAACAATGTCGGATCGTACACGGAAGACCATTCGACGCCCTGCGGGAACCGCGTTTTCAGGTCGGCCATCTTCGCGCGAATGGCGCTGGACAGCGCCAGCGCGTTCGAGCCCGGAGACTGGAACACGACGACGGCGACGGCCGGCTTGTTGTCCAGGAGCGCGCGCAGGCCGAACGTCCCTGGACCGAGCTCGATGCGCGCAACATCGCGGAGACGAGTGACGGCTCCGTCCGCACCGGTCTTGACGATGATGTTGCCGAACTCTTTTTCGTCGGTGAGTCGCCCGCGCGCGACAACGGTCAGCTGATACGCGACGGGATCATTCATCGGCGGAGCGCCAACGGTGCCCGCGGCGACCTGGAGGTTCTGCTCGCGAATCGCCTGGACGACATCACCCGCCGACAATCCATGCGATGCGACGCGGTTCGGATCGAGCCAGACGCGCATTGCGTAGTCGCCCGCGCCGAACACGATCACCTGACCCGCGCCAGGAATTCTCGACAGCTCGTTGCGAACGTTCAGCAGAGCATAGTTCCGGAGGTAGACCGGGTTGTAGCGGCCATCCGGGGAATAGAGGTGCACGACCATCGTGATGTCCGGGGAGCGCTTCTGGGTTGTGACACCGAGAGCGCGCACCTCCTCGGGCAATCGCGCCAGCGCCTGGGACACCCGGTTTTGCACCTGGACCTGCGCGAGGTCGACGTTGGTGCCGATCTTGAATGTGACGGTCAGATTGAACGTGCCGTCGGCCGAGGCCGACGATGTCATGTAGAGCATCCGCTCGACGCCGTTGATCGCGTCTTCCAGCGGCGTGCCCACCGTCTGTGCGAGCACCGTCGGATTCGCGCCGGGATATATCGCGCTAACGGTGATGGTCGGTGGCGTTACTTCGGGATACTCGCTGATCGGCAGTTGGGTGACAGCGATCAAGCCGCCGGCAAGAATGACGAGCGACAGTACGACCGCGAAGATCGGGCGGTCGATGAAAAAGCGTGAAAAACGCACGGGAGCGGCTCCGGAAAAGTTGCGCTACCGTGTCGCGGGTGCCGGTGCGGCACTCTCGGCGATCATGGCAGCATTTGTGGCGGCGACCTTCATTCCGGGGCGAACCCGCATCAGCCCGTTGATGACGACGCGCTCTCCGGGCTTGAGCCCGGATTCAACCGTGCGCAGACCATCTACGACGCGGCCAGTCACTACGGGACGATACTCGACGGTATTGTCGCTCTTCAGCACCAGTACGAACTTCCGATCCTGATCGGTGCCGATCGCCTGATCCTGAACCAAGGTCGCCGGGTGACGCTGGCTGCCAAGGAGTCGCACACGCGCGAACAATCCCGGTGTGAAGAGGCCGTTCGGATTCGACAACAACGCACGAGCGTTAATGGTTCCGGAAGCACCGTTGACGCGGTTGTCGACGAAATTGAGTCTCCCCTCGTGCGGGAATCCGGTTTCGTTGGCGAGACCGATCAGCACCTCCCGTCCTTTCGGACCGGTGGCTTGCGCGCCCATGTATTTCAGGTACGCCTGCTCGTCCGTGTCGAAATACACGTAGATCGGATCGATCGAGACGATCGTGGTCAACAGCGACGGCGACGGCGGGCCCGCCTGGACGACATTGCCCGGAGTGATTTCGGCCCGACCGACACGTCCCGTAATCGGCGCCCGCACGACCGTCCACTCCAGGTTCAGGCGTGCGACGCGCACTGCCGCTTCGGCACCGCGGACTCCCGCGTCCCCTTCGGCGCGACCGCTGGTACGCGCGTCGAGCTCCTCGCGCGAGATCGCCTGCGTGCTCACCAGCTTCTGCGCCCGCTCGACTTCCATGCCCGCGAGCTGGTTCCGTGTCCGCGCCTGGGCGAGTACGGCCTCCGCCCTCGCGACCTCAGCCTGATACGGACGCTGATCGATCACGAACAGCACGTCACCCTGATGAACTATCGCCCCCTCGACGAAACCAACCCGCTGGAGGAATCCGCCGACGCGCGGCCGGACCTCGACCGAGTTGACTGCTTCGAAGTGACCGGTGAACTCGTCCCAGTCTGCGACCACTCGCTCGATAGCGGGCGCGACGGTGACCTGTGGAGCCTGCATGGGAGGCGCGTCCTTGCGACATCCGGATGCGGCGAGGACGAAGACTCCCGCGGCGGCCCAACCGCCGGCGTGAATTCTGAGGGAGGCAGATCTGGCGCGAGAGAAAGTGGAACTCATGTTGCACAACTCCATGGCAGCGGACTGCTGCAGCAAACGGCGGTGGCACTTCGTATCGACATGTAGTATGTTACCGATCAGTAACATTCAACAGGCACCCCTATGTTACCGGTCGGTAACATTTTAGTCAAGGAGGGGTAGAACATATCGTGAAAACAGATATTTCCACCAACGGGCTGAAAACGAGAAAAAGTCGTCGCTCCGCCGTCCCCGTGCGCGCGCGAATCCTGGTGGCGGCAGGAGACTTGTTTCACAAACAGGGGATCCGTGGCGTGGGGGTCGAAGCGATCGCCGAAGCGGCGCAGACGAACAAGATGACGCTGTACCGCTACTTCGACTCGAAGGATGACCTGATAACGGAATGGGTACGCGGGATCGTCGCGCACAAAGAGGAGGAGTGGAAGGATCTCAACGCCAAGCACCGTGGAGATCCGGGGGGCCAGCTCCAGGACTGGAGCCGGCGCACCGCCGCGAAGCTTCGCGCGATGGAAGAACGCGGCTCGGCCCTTGGCAACGCCTTCGCCGAGTTGCCCGATCCAAACCATCCCGCGCGGCGCCTCATGAAGGAGCACAAGCTTCGAACGCACAAGCGCGTCGTCCGCCTTTGCAAAGCGGCTGGATTCCCGGACCCCGCGTTTTCGGCGGACCTGTTCACCATGATGCTGGAAGGCGCCCATTCGTGCGGGACATGTGTCGGGATGAGGCAGATAGGCGAGCATCTCGTGCAAGTCGTGGATCGGATGGTGGAAAACAACCAACGGCAGCGAACGGGCTGAGACACGAGCTCGCCGACTGACTCTCATTAGTCAGTCGAATGAGACCGTCCCAAATCGACAATCCTTCCATCATCGTTTGCTGCGCCCGCTGGCGTAGCGGATGAATGCCCACGTTTCGCTGAGATCCGCGGCTCGCGGCGCGATATCGGGATCCTGGCGCCCGAGCCACGCTCCGCGGATCAAAGGCGTCCAGCGCGCGTGCAGTGTTTCCTCTCCCCAACGTGCCGCGGCGCCCTTGGAAACCACGTCGCCGTGTTCAAGAGTGTAGAGGATGCGACATATGGACAGGACAATGAATGACTGATAGCCGCGAGTCCGAACATCAGGTGGATTCTCGAGCATCGGTGCCAGCCAGTCCGGCAGCAACTCGAGCATTGCCCGCCGCAGGTCTTCGGGCGACACGGGGTCAATGAGCATGGCCGGAGTTGGCCCCAGAAGCGTCAGTCCGCGTTCGCGAATCAGATGACGCTGCACCACCCAGTCCGCGCCGTGCCGCATCATGTAAAGCTTCTCTTCCTTGCCGCGATCGAGCCGCGGATGGAGCGCATCGGCCGGATTGTACCGGCGGATGGCCCGCCTCGGGATGTACGAGACTTCAAGTTGCGTAGCGCACCACGAATCGATCGTCGCGATTCGTGCATGCATCGCCTGTAACGCCGCGAACGTCTCGTCCGGAATCGTGTCAGCCGTCACCACAGCGACGTCGACATCGCTCTCACGGTCGAAGTCACCGGTCGTCGCTGATCCGAACAGATAGACGCTGACGAGCTGGTCGCCTATGGTCTCGCGGAGGCCAGCCGTCAGGACATCCAGCAGCGCGTTGACTTCGGGGTGAAGCGTGGCGCGATTGGCCATCAACAAAGAGCTATGAGCGCTGCCCTGCATGCGAGGGTTGGCGCGGGGCGCTCACTTCGCTGTATCTGAAGCAAGTGACGATGTGATCGTTGACCATCCCGACCGCCTGCATGAAGGCGTAGCAGATAGTTGATCCGACGAACTTGAAGCCGCGCCGCATGAGGTCTTTGCTCAGCGCGTCCGATTCCTGTGTACGCGCCGGCATGTCGCTGAGCGCGCGTCGCTTCTCTGTCCGCGGCGTGCCGCCGACGAACTGCCAAACGTACCGGTCGAACGATCCGAACTCCTTCTGCACCTTGAGAAACGCTTTCGCATTGGTCACGGCGCTCTCAACCTTCTGCCGATGACGAATAATTCCGGGATCCTTCAGGAGGCGCTCCACGCGCGCGGGCGTGAACCGGGCGACGCGAGCAGGATCGAAGTCGGCGAATGCGAGCCGATAAGTCGGGCGCTTCTTGAGCACGGTTGACCAGCTCAGGCCGGCCTGGGCTCCCTCCAATGTCAGAAGCTCGAACAGCCGGCGATCATCGTGAACCGGGACGCCCCACTCAGTGTCGTGGTACCCGATGTCGAGATCGGTTCGCGCCCAACTGCAACGGTCTAGCTGGTTCATTGTTTCACGATGCCTTATGACCCAGCTGTCGGTCGGACGACGAGCCTCGCTGCCGCCCATCCCGCCGCCGGAATCAGGATGATCGTTGCCGGCCACAACCATAACGGGTGCGGAATCTTCGCCAGATTCGCGACCGTCGCGACCAGGACAAACAGCGCCACGATCATCCCATGGATTACGCGCGCGTGCGTGGCAAGGCGGGCCGCGAGGTAAGAACCAACCCCGGCCGCGAGAACCCAGCCGGCGACGAGAATCACAAACGCCGCAACCGGTAACGCGGCGACGGCTCGCCGCAGGCTCTCAGGATTGCTCGCGTCGGTTCCCGCGGGCAGGGAATAGAGGTTACCCACCAGCGTGTCCCCCAAGATGACGACGAACACTGCGGCAATTACGCCGCCGAGCAACACCAGCGCACTGCGAATTGTCGGCTGCATGGGCTCTCCGTGACTAGTGCGACCACTTTGGATCCAGCGACGGCTGCATCGTCAGCCGCGTCGTCTGACCGCCGGCGACTCGTACGACATAGACGCCATCGAATCCGTCGCGATCCGAGATGAATGCGAGGAGCTTGCTGTCGGGCGACCACGACATCTGTCCATCGTAGCCGGGCTGATTGCTGAGGCGGGTGCGCTCCCGGCCGTCAGCGCGCATCACCTCGATGTCGTAATTCTTGCCTCGAACCGACTCAAAAGCGATGCGTGTTCCATCAGGTGACCAGATCGCATACTGATCATTGGCGTCGCCCGTGATAAGCCGGGTCTGTTGTTGTCCATCGCGCTGCATAACGTAGATCTCGCGCTTTCCATCCCGGGCCGACGTAAACGCGATCCTCGTCCCGTCTGGCGACCAGAGAGGGGCTCTTTCTTCAGCAGGGGTGTTCGTGAGCCGCTGCTGCCGACTGCCATCGGAACGCATCACATAGACCTCGGGATTTCCATCGCGCGATGATGTGAACACTATGCGCGAGCCATCGGGAGACCAGTTGGGAGTTCGATTATCCGATGAATTGCTGGTCAGTCTCCTTAGTTGTGTGCCATCAGCAGCGATCGTGTAGATCTCGCTATTTCCCGTGCGATCTGACTCGAAGGCGATGCGCGTCCCATCGGGGGACCAGCTGCGCGGTGATTTCGCCTCGATGTTACGAGTGAGGAACACCGGGTTGCTGCCGTCGGCGTTCATCACCCAGAGCTCCCACGCTCCCGGGCGTTGAGAGCCGAAGGCGATCTTCTTCCCATCCGGGGACCAGACTGGAAACCGATGCTGAAACGGACTGGTGATCAACCGAGTCTGGTGTCCCCCGACGGCGTCCATGACGTAGACCTGGTAGGATCCATCCCGTTTTAATGCAAAGGCGATCTTCGGCTCGCGCGGATTCGGTAAACGGTGAATTGCATCCCCTTGGCGCAGGGGATTGGTGGAAGACGTGAGCCCGACGAGCAGAAGCGATGCGACAATGAGGTGGTTCGGCAGGGAATTCACGGTAGTAACCTCCGAAAGGCCGTTTCAGCTGCGACAGACTTTAGATGCCGCCCGCACCCTCAAAGGCCAAAATCGTCCGACGATTACGGCGACGCCAGTACAGGCCGCTCAGCCCTCTCCGTAATCCAGGTTCGCCTCACGTACGGCGCAGTGCTCTCCACACCCAAGTGTATACCTGTTGCGCGCAAACCACGCGTAGAACCTGTCGGCCAACGGCCGCACAAACGGAATCCTGAACAGCCACGAGACCAACCGACCCCTCGGCAACACGTTCAACAGCTCCTCGAGCGCCGCTGCACCCTGCCACGTCCTCCCATCACTCGTTCGAACCACCTGTATCGACTCGACGTATGCGCGTGGCGGAATCCACGGAAACCTCTCGCACACTCCCGGAGTCTGCGACGGAATTGTCTCTAGCTCGTGGTTTCTGTCCCACTTGGTGAGCAACTCCATCGATCGGCTACACACCTTGCAGTCGCCGTCATAGATCACCGTGTAGCGACGCCCAGCCGGGAATCGAACCAGCCGCACCGTCACAGCGCCGCTTCGATCGGGGGCGACTCGACACCGACGGCATCGGTCGAGATCTCCACGGAATTCGCCAGAGTCTTGTGCACGCCGCACAGACTCGCCGCGCGAATCACCCTCGGCCACAACTCCGCCGACAACGACGGCCACGCCATCACCACTTTCATCGAGCCGAGCCGGTGCTCGCCTTCGATGAAGGTCCAGCTCACGTCCACCTTGAGATCGTCGACCGCGATGTTCTTGTTCGACGCCCAGCTCTGCAGCACCGACAACGTGCACGTTCCGAGCGCGCTGCCGAGCATGTGAAACGGTGAGTAGCCCTGATCGTGTGACTGCGCCTCGATGGAAAGTGGTCCTGGCGTCGGTTCGATCCTCAGCGATTCCTCTCCCGTGAGTGTGATCTTCATTCTGTGGTCCCAAGCAGTTTTTTCAAGGCGCGGTCGTGCACTCTACTGAGCGCGAGTTGAGCCGTTATTGCGCCGATGAGCGCAAAGAACATGTCCCACTGTGTGTCCCACACGTCGCCTTGAGTCCCAAGGAAAGCCTGGGCGCTCTCACCACCGGCGAGCGCGGCCCACCACTCAATGAATTCGTAACAAGCACTGAAGGCCAGACAAACCGCTGTAACCAGTACGAACAGCCAACGTCCGGGACGCAGCGGAGACGTCCGCAGCAGAATCTCGCGCGCGAGGATGGCAGGGACGAAGCCCTGCGCGAAATGGCCAAGGCGGTCATAATGATTTCGCGCAAAGCCGAAGAGATCCTGCGCCCAGAACCCGATGGGTACGCGGGCGTAGGTGTAATGTCCTCCCACCATGAGGATGAGCGCATGGAGCGCCAACAGCGTGTAGAGAAGAGTGGTGAGAGGAAAGCGGCGATAGGTCGCAACGAGAATCGGCACTCCGATCAGGATTGGAAAGATCTCGAGCCACCAGGTGCCGCGGTCATATGGCGCCAGTCCGGACAGAACGAGCGCGACCAGAGTCAGGATCAATAGAGCCAGTGGATAACGGCGGTTACGCCCAGCGGGTAGTGTGGTGTTCACCTTCCGCCCGCCGCTCCCGCGGGTTGCTGCTGCGTCAGACAGTGAAGCGTGCCGAGTCCCCACACCAGATCCACCGCGTGTATGCCGACGACGGTGTAGCGCGGAAAGGCTTCCGCGATTCCGTTTAGCGCTACCCGATCGATCGGGTCGTTGAACGTCGGTACGAGAACGACGCCATTGGCGATGTAGAAGTTGGCGTAGCTGGCGGGCAGCCTCTCGCCGTTCATGATCACGGGGCGTGGGAAGGGAATCGACACGATCTTGATTGGCCGCTTTTTCGCCGCGCCCTTCAACCGCCGCAGATTGTCAACCGACCGCACGTGGTTCACGTCCGCTGGATCCGGCTCGTACGCCAGGATCACAGTGTCGCGCGAGCTGAATCGGGCGATGTCGTCTACGTGTCCATGCGTGTCGTCGCCAGCGGCACCCTCGCCCAACCATATGGTATCGGTCACACCCAGATACTCCCGAAACGCCTCCTCGTAGTCGCCGGCTCTCATCCCGGGGTTGCGCACCTGCACGTCGGTGAGCAGCCACTCCTCGGTGACGAGCATCCGGCCGGCGCCGTTCACCTCGATTCCACCTCCCTCGAGAATGAGACGCTCGCCGTTGTCGGGTCTCTTCGGCTCGATTCGCGGCAGCGCGGTGAGACGCTCGATCTGGCGGCCGATCTCGGCATCCTTCTTATAGTTGTCGTACTTTGCCCAGCCGTTGAATCCCCAGTTCACCCACTCCACCTGTCCATCCGCGCGAATCACACCGGTCGGTGCGGAATCGCGCAGCCACACGCGGTCGCTGGAGACAGGATGCAGGCGGTAGCTCTTGTCGTTCACGCCGTGCGCACTCAGCAGCGTCCGTGCGTTCTCGGCAACCGTTTCGTCGTGACATAAGATCTCGACTCGTTCCGACTCGCTCAACGCACGGACGATCTCCGCGTACACCCACGGAATCGGGGCCAGTTTGCCGGGCCAGTCGGGCTCGTGGTGTGGCCACGCGATCCACGTCGCCTTGTGCTTCTCCCACTCGGCCGGCATACGCCTGGCGAGCGACAGCTCCATAGTCAAAGCGCCGCTTCCCTTCGGAGCGGCGCTCGGCTTGCGCTTGCTCGTGGAACTCGCGCGCTTCGTCATCCGATGTAGCGACTCAGAATCGGCGCGTACGCATCAATGCGCCGGTCGCGCAGGAACGGCCAGTTGCGGCGCGTGCTCTCGATGAGGGCCCGTTCGCACTTGGCGACGAGCACCGCCGGCTCCGTTCCCGCCTCGGCCAGAATTCGACCGAACGGATCGCTGATGAACGAGTGCCCGTAGAACTCGATGCCATCAGTACCGGGCTCGTCCTCGTGCCCAACCCGATTCGGCGATGCGACGTACACTCCGTTGGCAATGGCGTGCGCTCTCTGCGCCGTGCGCCATGCTTCGACCTGTGCTTCGCCGAACTCAGCCTTTTCCGAGGGATGCCAGCCAATCGCCGTCGGATAAAAAATGATCTCGGCGCCGAGGAGGCTGGTGATGCGCGCGGCTTCAGGGTACCACTGGTCCCAGCAAATCAGAACACCGATGTCGGCGTACCGCGTCTTCCAGACTCGAAATCCGCTCGCGCCCTTCTGATCGCCGTCGTCGGCGATATGCGAGTCGCCCGGCGTGAAGTAGAATTTCTCGTTGAAAAGCGGATCGTCGGGGATGTGCATCTTGCGGTAGGCGCCGAGGAGCGAGCCGTCGGCGTCGATGACGGCGGCGGAATTGCGGTAGACACCCGCGGCCTGCCGCTCGAAGATCGGTACGATAATTACCAACTCGAGCTCCTTGGCGAGCTTCCGCATCCGCTCGATCGTCGGCCCGGGAATCGGCTCGGCCAGATCGAAGCGCTCGTGCTTCTGCGATTTGCAGAAGTACGGGGCATTGAACAGCTCCTGGAGGCAAACGACCTGCGCGCCCTGTTCGGACGCCTCACGTATGCGCGCGACCGCGCGCTCGAGGTTTTTCTCGACCTCGTTCGTGACCGCTTCCTGTACGATTCCAACGGTGAAGGAAGGCGAGGACGTAGTAGCCATGAGACGAAGGTTAACGCGTTGTGCAGGCACAGGAAGTGGCCGACTGATTGCGTTAGCTTAGAGCTTCGCGCATAGTCGAGATATGGAGCAGGACAGGTTTACGTCGGAGAACATTCAGCCAGGTACTCCGGTCTCGGGAGAGCGGAGAGTGCGGCGCAGCGCCGGCATCAGCACGGCGTTCCGCGCGATCAAAGCGCAGCACGCGTCCAACCGCTCGCAGATGGAAGTAATGGCCGACCGGATGATCGGCTTCGCCAGCTCCACGCCCTTCCTGGTGATCCACGCCGTCATCTTCATCGGCTGGATCTGGTGGAATCTGCCATTCTCGAACATGCCGAAGTTCGACCCGTATCCGTACGGCATGCTCACGACGATCGTCTCACTCGAGGCGATCTTCCTGTCGATCTTCGTGCTGATGACGCAGAGCCGCGAGTCGCGCATCGGCGAGCTGCGGGAAGAGCTGACGCTACAGGTGAATCTTCGCATGGAGGAAGAGATCACCAAGACGCTGCACCTGGTGGCGGGACTCTACTCCCGGCTAGGCCTGGTGCTGGCGGATGATCCGGAACTGAAGGCGATGCTGGAGCCGCTCGATCCGAAGAGGATCGAGAACGATCTCACCGATCAGATAGCCGAGTCGATGCCACACTTCCAGCTGAGAAAGAGGAAAACGCCGGTGGCCTAAGCCGACGGGCGATCTCTCGCCACCAATTGCCGGAGCACGTACGGTAGAATTCCGCCGTGACGGTAGTAGCTCATCTCCTCCGGCGTATCGATTCTCGACACCACCTGGAACTTCCTTTCGGAACCGTCAGCCGCCCGCGCCCGCACTGTAAGCAGAGCACGCGGCTTGAGATCGGCGGACATCCCTTCGATCTCGTACGTCTCGAATCCGGTGAGCCCGTGAGTCTGCCGCGTCTCACCATTCACGAACTCGAGCGGGATGACTCCCATCCCCACGAGATTCGAGCGGTGGATTCGCTCGAACGATTCTGCGATCACCGCGCGCACGCCGAGGAGGAGCGTTCCCTTCGCGGCCCAGTCGCGCGAAGAGCCCGTGCCATACTCCTTGCCGGCGATGATCAGGAGCGGGACGCTGTTCGTCTGGTATTCCATCGCCGCGTCGTAAATCGTGATCGCCTTCTCGCCTGGCTGGCGCGAAGTCCAGCCGCCCTCGGTACCCGGGGCGAGCTCGTTGCGCAGGCGGATGTTGGCGAAGGTGCCGCGCATCATTACCTCGTGATTTCCTCTGCGCGCGCCATACGAGTTGAAATCCACGGTCTTGACCCCATGCTCGATCAGCCACTTGCCGGCCGGAGTCGAGGCGGGAATCGATCCCGCGGGCGAGATGTGATCGGTTGTGATCGAATCGCCGAACATCCCCAGCACGCGCGCGCCTTTGATCGGCCGAATGCCCGGGAGTGTGAGCGTCATCCCATCGAAGAAAGGAGGATTTTTTACATACGTCGAGTCGGGATCCCACGCGTAGAGATCGCCTTCCTTCTCCGGCAGGCTGCGCCAGTTGTCGTCACCGTGGAAGACGTTCGAGTACTGCGCCTTGAACATCTCGGCTTTCACGGAGCGGAGGATTTCGTCTTCGACTTCCTTGGGCGCGGGCCAGATGTCGCGCAGGAACACCGGACCACTCTTGCCGACTCCCAGCGGCTCGGTGCTGAAGTCGATGTCCATCCGACCAGCGAGCGCATACGCAACCACGAGTGGTGGCGACGCCAGATAGTTGAAGCGAGTCAGCGGATTTATGCGGCCCTCGAAATTCCGGTTCCCCGAAAGGACGGCGGCGACGACCAGCTTGTTCGCTTCTACCGCGTCAGCGACCGGCTGCGGGAGCGGGCCCGAGTTGCCGATGCAGGTCGTGCACCCAAAGCCGACCACGTTGAAGCGAAGCTTCTGCAGCGCGTCCATGACATTGGCTTTCTTGAAGTAGTCAGTGACGACCTTCGATCCGGGCGCGAGACTCGTCTTCACCCACGGCTTGGTCGTGAGTCCCCTCTCGACGGCATTGCGGGCTAGCAACCCCGCCGCCAGCATCACGCTCGGATTCGAGGTGTTGGTGCAGCTCGTGATGGCGGCGATCACCACCGAGCCGTGTCGAATGGAGAACTTCTCTCCGTTCATCTCCACCGGAACGCTCGTGTGCTCGGCAGCCTGTTCATCGGGATCGGTCGCGACCACCGACGGTGAGAGCTGCGGAGATGCGGCAACGTTCATCGCCTGCTTGGCGGCCGCGACCGCAGCCACAGTGCCCGTGCGCTCGAGATCCGCCGCCAATGCATCCTTGAACATCCGCTTCGACAGCTTCAGCGGCACTCTGTCCTGCGGCCGCTTCGGGCCCGCAAGACTCGGCTCTACCGTCCGGAGATCCAGCTCGATCGTGTCACTGAACGCCGGATCGGGCGTGTCGTCCGTGCGGAAAATCCCCTGAGTCTTGCAGTAAGCCTCAACGAGCTGCACCTGGGCCTCGTCTCGACCGGTGAAGCGCAGGTACTTGATGGTCTCGGCGTCGATCGGGAAGAAGCCCATCGTCGCCCCGTACTCCGGCGACATGTTGCCGATCGTCGCGCGGTCCGCGAGCGAGAGACTCGATAGACCGGCGCCGTAGAATTCGACGAACTTTCCGACGACCTTCTTCTTGCGGAGCATCTCCGTCACGGTGAGGACGAGATCCGTTGCCGTCGCGCCCGGCGGAAGCGCTCCGTGCAGCTTGAAGCCGACGACTTCCGGAATGAGCATCGACACCGGCTGGCCGAGCATCGCCGCTTCCGCTTCGATGCCGCCAACTCCCCAGCCCAGGACACCCAGCCCGTTGATCATGGTGGTGTGGGAATCGGTGCCGACGAGCGAGTCGGGGTATGCGTACATCTGCTTGCCCACCTGCTCCGTAAATACTCCCTTTGCCAGATACTCGAGATTGATCTGGTGGACGATGCCGGTGTCGGGCGGGACGACGCGGAAGTTGTGCAGCGCCTTCTGTCCCCAGCGCAGGAATGCGTAGCGCTCCTGGTTGCGTGCGAACTCGAAGTCGGCGTTGATGAGGAGCGCCGCCTCGGATCCGTATTCATCCACCTGTACCGAGTGATCAATGACCAAGTCGACCGGTTGCAGCGGGTTGATCATGCGCGCGTCGCCGCCCAGTTTGGAGCAGGACGCGCGCGGTGCGAAACGCGATCTCTTTCTCGACCTTTCCCTTCATGTCCCAGGTGGCGAGAGCGCGCACGTCGTCAGCCTTGACGAACTTGCCGTCTTCGTTTCTGAGGAGGTTTTCGAGGAGGATCTTGAGGCTGACGGGGAGTCTGTCCGCGTTCCCGTTCGCGAGAGAGGACAGGGAATCCAGCCGAAAGATCGTGTACTGCCGACCCGCAACGTCCAGCGTTGATCGGCTACCGAGGGAATTCGGGTGTGTCATTTTTGTTTTTTTCCGAACTTGGCCGCGACTTGCGCTGGCCGTAGTGCGCGGAGCCACTGCCGAGCGAAATAACTTGCTCGACAGGCTAATCTAAATCTAATACAAAGGCATCAGTTGACACCTGGTAGTTCAGCCAGTTTTCGTAGTGGGCTCGCTCGTCGGATCGACCGTCGTCTTGCCGGCCCGCCCGCTGCTCATATCCAGCCGCGTTGCCGATATCGCCAGGGTCGGACAATGGTGCACGAAATCCCCATCCGCCGGTGACCATTCGACTACGGGAGTGAGCGGGTACGCTTTCTGGTGCGCGTCCATCGCCATTACATCGGGCGCGAGCGCGGCGCAGAGCGTGCACCCGATGCACTTCTCGCGGTTGACGGTGATCTCCATCGGTCGGCGCGGGAACACGCCGATGCCCCAGGTGATGCATTCCTCGTAGTGCTTGCACGCCTCCATCGCCGCCGTGTAGCCCGCTTCCAGCAATTCTTCAGTGTGCGAGAAGCTGAACCACCCGATGTGATTGACCTTCGGCCTGATCAGAATCATTGGAGGACGGGTCCAGGTGCCGAACGGGGCCAGCTGCAGTGCATGCATCATCGTCGTCGCCGCCCGCACGTAAATGGACGCGAATCCAGCGGCCGCGATGTCGTTTTCCGGCTCGACATCGCTCGACCCCGTGTCCACCGCGATAACGGCGTCCATCCCGCGGCCGGCGACTGAGACTGGAAGATTGTCGAGCACACCGCCATCGACGCACACCCGCCCGCTGACAAGGCCGGGAGGATAAAAGCCGGGGAGCGCGCACGACGCGTAGACCGCGTCGGCAACGCTCACTTCGCGAAGACCGGGCAGTCCCCACACGACCTGCGAACCCCGCGAAATGTCGACTGTGTTGACGAGCAGTTTCCTCTTCAACTGATCGAAGCGCTTTTCACCCGCTATCGACCTCACGATGTTTCTGAGTGGCTCCTCGAGGTAAATCGCGGGCGAGTGCTGCCGCTCGAGCAACATTCCCATGCGGTTGAGACGGAAGAGATCACGACGTTTGAGTGCGCGCGCGCGATCCGTCATCTCGGGTGCGTCCAACCCGCGGGCGTACGCTGCGCCAATGAGCGCGCCAATGCTCGTCCCCGCGACCACCGTCGGCTCGATTCCGAGCTCCTTCAGCGCCTTGAACACGCCGATGTGCGCGAAGCCCTTGAGCCCACCGCCGCCCAGCACCAGCGCGACTTTATGCGCTCTGGATCGCGGCTTGGCGGGGGATAGTCGTTTCGCGCTGCGTGGGGTCTGAGGGGGCATGCTAAGGTTGGGTGCGGGAAGCTATAATGTACAGACGTACACCTCACACCCAGAGTAAATCGATGATTCGTCCGACGGCTCTGCTCTTTATTCCGTTTGCACTGATTGTTTCCGCCTCAGGATCGCAGGCCCAGACCGACAACGCGCCCAGCCGCATCACGGCGCAGGAAATCGACGCGCACCTTCGCTTCCTTGCCTCCGATCTTCTCGAGGGCCGAGCACCGGCCACTCGAGGCGGCCGCCTCGCCGAGGAGTACATTGCCACCCAGCTCCAGGCTTTCGGCGTAAAACCAGGCGTTGGAGACAGCTCGTATTTCCAGCGCGTGCCGATCGATGTGGTAAAGGCTGATCCAGCGACGATCCGTGTGGTTGCCTCCGGGAAGGCGAACGCCAACCTGCGGTTTACCGACGACGTGGTCGTCTGGCCAGGCTCGGCCACCGACGCCAGCAGCGCGCGCGGCGAGCTCGTGTTCGTCGGCTATGGAGCCGTCGCCCCCGAGTACAAGTGGGACGATTTCAAGAACACCGATGTGCGCGGAAAGGTTCTCCTCGTGCTGGTCAACGATCCGCCCGCCCCCGCGTCCGAGCCGAATCTCTTCGGCGGCAAGGCGATGACGTACTACGGCCGCTGGACCTACAAGTACGAGGAGGCGGAGCGTCGCGGCGCCGCCGGAGTCTTGATCGTGCACACGACCGGGCCAGCGGGCTATCCGTGGCACGTCGTGGTGAGCCCGACAGCGCCGCGACCGCGCTCCTCGCGCAGGCCGGCTTGAACATGACGCAGCTGCGCCGCCAGGCCGAATCGCGCGATTTCCGTCCAGTACCGACGGGAATCATCATTGACGCTTCGATGAAGAACAGCCTGCAGCACCTGTCGGCCAACAACGTCGTCGGCGTGGTGCGGGGCATAGACCCGAAAGTGCGCGACGAGTACGTCGCGTACAGCGCCCACTGGGATCACTTCGGAATCGGCCCGGTGGTCAACGGCGACTCGATCTACAACGGAGCAGAAGACAATGCATCGGGAGTGGCCACGGTTCTGGCGATTGCCCACGCGGCGGCAGAAGGAGTAAAGCCACGTCGTTCCCAGCTATTCGTTTTCGTCACCGCGGAAGAATCGGGTTTGCTCGGCTCGGCCTACTTCGGCATGCACCCGACGGTCCCCGCCAACAAGATCATTGCGGCTTTGAACATGGACGTAGTTAGTGTCCGTGGACGCGTCCGCGATCTCAACGTTTTAGGTGACAACAAGAGCTCGTTGGGACCGACGCTTGCGCAGATGGTAAGAGCGCAAGGCATACGCCTGTCACCCGACCCCCATCCCGAGGCAGGACATTTCTACCGTTCCGATCACTTCTCCTTTGCGAAGGTGGGAATCCCGGCGATCTCAATCGGATCGGGGATCGACTTCGTCGGGAGACCGGCTGGCTGGGGACAGCAACAGGACGAGGACTGGACCGCGCATCGCTATCACCAGCCCTCAGACGAGTACCGATCCGACTTCGACCTGACCGGCGCGGCCCAACTTGGCGAGATCGTCTACCGGCTTGGAGTCGCGCTCGGCAACGCCGAGAGAGTGCCGACCTGGAATGCTGACGCCGAGTTCAAGGCAATGCGCGAAGCGTCGCGAAGGGGTCAGTGAGATCGGTACAGCTTCGCCGATGAAAAAGCAGAAATCGGGAGCGGATCCGCTGCTCGTCTTCCGCGAGGAGTTTCCAATTCTCGAGAAGACGACGTACCTCGTCTCTAACTCTCTGGGGCCGATGCCTCGCACCGTGCCCGAGAAGCTCGCGGAGTACGCGCGCGATTGGGGCGAGCTAGGCGTGAAGGCGTGGAACCGCGGCTGGTGGGAGCTGCCGGTGGAAGTTGGAAACGAGATCGCGCCGCTCGTGAATGCCGGGGGTGGCGAGATCGTGATGATGCCCAACGTCACCATCGCGCAGACGGCCGTGCTGTCGTCGATGGATTTCCTGCGCGAGCGCGACACCGTCGTGATGACCGAGCTCGATTTCCCTTCGGTGCGCTACGCGTATCAGGAGATGGCGCAGCGCCTCGGAGCGCGAGTTGTCGTTGTCAGATCTGACGATGGAATTACCATCGATCGCGACAAGCTGCTCGCTGCGATCGACGGCAGGACGCGTCTGGTCGCGGTCTCGCACGTTCTCTTCCGCAGCTCGTATGTGATGGACGCCGATGCGATCTGCGCCCGCGCTCACGAAGTCGGCGCCCTCGTCTCCCTCGACTCCTTTCACGCGGTAGGAATTCTCCCGGTCGACGTGAAACGGAGCAAAGTCGACTTTCTCACCGGGGGAGTCCTAAAGTGGCTTTGCGGCGGACCGGGCGCGTGCTTCCTCTACGTAAGCCCCGACGTGCGCGACAAGCTGAAGCCGGCTCTCACCGGTTGGCAGGCGCACTCGCGGCCGTTCGCGTTCGAGGATTCGATGGAGTACACGACGGGCGCGTTCCGCTGGCTGAATGGTACGCCCGTCATTCCTGCCCTCTACGCAGCTGCCGAAGGACCGAAAATCCTCCGCCGTGCCGGAGTCGCGGCGATCAGGGAGAAGAGCCTTCGTCTCACCTCACGTCTGATCGAGCTCGCCGACGACCGCGGCTTCAAGGTCAACGCCCCGCGCAACCCCGCGGACAGAGGCGGAACTGTTGCACTCGATGTGCCCCACGGCTATGAGGTCACCCAACACCTTCTTTCCCGGAACATCCTGGTCGACTACCGCGTAGGCGCTGGTATCAGGATTGCCCCTCACTTCTTCACGAAGGAGGACGAGCTGGAAGAGGCCGTTTACGAGATCGACCAGGCTCTCGAGAGCGGGAGCTGGCAGCGCTTCACCGAAAAAATCGCGGTGGTTACCTGAGCCGTGATTCCCGGGATGTTACTCCCTTGAACATCCTACTGTCTAAAGAGTACAATAGACTTATACTCGACTCCTCGGAGGGTGCGTCGTCATGCCAACACCTTTTTTGAGTTCTGAAGAGTACGACGAGAGAGCGCATCAACTGTACAACGAAGGACAGTATGACGAAGCTCTGGACGTACTTAGAGAGGGACTCGGCCTCTACCCCAATTCGGTGGAGCTCCATATTGGAGTTGGCTACGCACACCACGCCCGCGAGGAATACGCCTGGGCCCGACGGAGCTTCGAGGAAGCACTCGTCCTCGATCCCGACCATGAGGACGCGCTAGCCGGCCTCGGCGAGACGCTTCTCAAGTTCGGCCAGCAGGACCCGGCGCTCCGCAGTTTCCGCCATACTCTTGAACTGGGCTATCAGGATGACGTCGAGCTGATGCTGCAGATCGGGCGGGCGCTTTTTCGCGAAGGCCTGATCGACGAATCCAAGCAGTTCTTCGAGATCGCGGCGCAGCAGACACCCGACGCCGCGGAAGCGGTGTCGTGCATCGGTTACGCCGAGCACAGACTTGGGAACGACGAATCGGCGATCTCTACTCTGCGGCGTGCGCTCCAGATGGATCCCGATCACACCGAAGCGCGCATCTACCTCGGCAACATCTTCTACGATCGCGGCGATTACGAGGCCGCGCTCTATCACCTCGACCGCTCGACTCCCGAAGATCACTGGGACGAGCTCGGCATCTGGAGACTGATCGAGCTGAAGAAGATGATCTATCGCCTTCGGGACAACGATCCGGAGCTGCGCCCCTGGGAAGACAGGCTGCGCGATCTGGCCGGCGAGCTCGACGACATCGACGAGATGCTGGCGGAGATCGAGGCGAAGCACATGGATGCGGCGCAGTCGGAGGCGAAGGGTCAGCTCGAGCTGTTCGGCGCGCTCCTTTCCAGCTTCGCCGACGTCAAGTCGACGCCGGAGTCCCATAGCATCAGCCTCGACGATGGCAACACGTTCGAAGGCACCTGGGAGGAGATCGTGGACAAGATGCGTGATGCCAATTGCCTCTCGGAGAGTCCAAAACCGGAGCAGGATGCGGAGAGCTTCATTCGTCGCAGTGCGGATGCAGGGCTTTTGCGCATCCTGAGATGAGTCCGCAGAGCTCGCAGGCCGCGCTCGCCGCGCTGAATGGCGTGCGTCCGGTTCTCACGCATTTCGAGACACCGCGCAACGCCGAGGACCTTGCCGCCGACATCATCGATCTCTGGACGGGCGTGGAGAGCGCTCTGCAGGCGCTCGTCGGCAACTCCTCACTCACCGGGCAGCAGCTTGTTCGTGGCGCGCGTCAGGCGGAGCTGATTACGCTCGAGCAGGCCCATGCGCTGCTCGAGTTTCTCGCCGCGCGAGACCGCGCGAATCGCACGAGCTACAAGCCGACCCAGGCAGATGGTGACGCCTCGGTCGAGGGCTTCAGAGCGCTCGAGTCCGCGCTCACCGGAAACCCGCCAGTCAGGCGTGAGTCACCCACGAGTCCGCTGCAGGCGGTGTACACGCCCCGAGGTACGCACACTACGCAGCCGGCACCGACTTCTCCATACGCGCCGCCTACACCGGGTGTCGGCGGCTACAGACAGCCGCCTACTTATCCGACCAGAAGGACTGTTGGTCCGCCTACCATTGAGCAGCCTCCGCCCGGCTCATTCACGCCGGCCGGCGGAAGCTCGCAGACCGGGGGTGGCGGCGTGGGACGAAGCAATGTCGAGCACGCGCTCGCCGCCGCCGAATCGAGGGGACGCTTTCCCAGGTTGTCGTTGCCGGTCTGGATCGGCGCGGCCGTGGTCCTTCTCTTCATCGTCGGCGTCTGGTTTGCGTTCAGGGGCGGCTCGAGCGGCAGCGACGGCTTGACTGCTGGGATCGACGCGATGAAGAACGGACAGCGCGAACGGGCACGCGGCGAATTCGCCAGAGCGGTGAAGCAAGATCCCAACGCCGCCACTCCGCACGTGTTCCTGGCGAGGATCTCGCGTGAAGAGGGCGATCTCGCCACGGCTCGCGCACAGCTCGACACCGCGCTGCGGCTCGAGCCAAGGAATGCCATCGCGCTCCGCGAGATGGGTCTGATCCTCTTCGCCAGCAAACAGTATGATCTCGCGCGCAGATTCTTCGTGCGCGCGGTTCAGGCGAATCCGCAGGATCGCGCGTCACAGGGTTACCTCGGCTGCGCGCTGATGCGGCTCAATCGGGTACAGGAAGGAACCAAGTTCATCAACACGGCCGGCACCGGCCCGTGGACGGCCTGCTTGCAACCACTGGCGCCAGTTACCCCGCCGCCCTTGTGATCGAATTCAGGAACGTCGGGAAGATTTACAGGTCACTCCTCGGCAACTCGGTAAAAGCGGTCGAGGAGTTTTCGTTGCAGGTGGGTCAGGGAGAGATCCTCGGCATCGCAGGCCCCAATGGCGCCGGCAAGACTACGCTCATCGCGATGATGCTCGGCTATCTGCGGCCGACGACGGGAACCGTCGAGATCGCTGGAATGCCGGCACGTGCCTACATCGAGCGCAATGGCATCGGATATCTCTCCGAGCTGATCTCCATCAACCCCAAATGGAAAGCGGAGACAGCGCTGGTGCGCTACGCGACACTCGCCGGCATTCCCGAATCGCAGATTTCCGCGCACGTCAACTCCGTGATTGAGAAGCTCGGCCTCACTGAACACCGCGACAAGAAGGTGAAGGCGCTGTCGAAGGGGAATCTGCAGCGGCTCGGCCTGGCGCAGGCACTCCTCCGTGACGAACAGATACTCGTCCTCGACGAGCCGACGCACGGCCTCGACCCGGTGTGGACGCAACGCTTTCGCGGCATCGTCGAGGAGCTGCGACGCCCCGACCGAACGATACTCATCGCCTCCCACAATCTCGACGAGCTGCAGCGGCTCGCCGATCGCGTCGCCATCATAGATCACGGAAGGCTGCAGCGCGTCGTCACCACCGGCTACGATCAGGCCCAGCAGGCCGTGACGCGATTCCGATTGACTCTGGCGAGCGGACACGAGCGGATTCGGGAGTCGTTCCCCGACGCCGAAGAAGCTGGGAAGGGTGAGTACGACGTGACGGTCAGGAACATCCAGGAGTTGAACACGGCGTTGGCTGATTTGATGAGCAGGGGCGCTCTGATTGCCAGTGTGGTGCCCGAGCGGTCGGTGCTCGAACAGCAGTTCAGGGAAGCAGTCGGAGAATCACAATGAGCCGCGCCAGACTCGCGAAATACTCCCTATGGCAATTCCGCGATTTCGCGATCGATCGCGGAATTGCGATCATGATCATCGGTCTGCTGTGGGGTTACACTCTCATAGCCCCGATGCGTGCCGCGATGGGCGCTGCGTTCAACATTGGTCCTAGTTCGCCGGCCTGGCCGATCGTCGTAACCGTCACGTCCTCGGTCGTCTCGCTCTCAGTGCTCATTGCTCTAAACGGAATCGTCTCGACCGACCGGAAGATGGGTTACTACCGCTTCCTATTCTCAAAGCCGGTCAGCGCGGTCGCGTACTACTCGCAGGTCTTCTTCGTGTACATGGCTGGAGTGCTTGCCGCGATGCTGGTGCTGTCACTGGTCCTGCACACGGTCGTCCCGGCATTCAAGATCGTCAATTTTCTTTTCTACGCCGCCATCATCTACATTGCGATGGGTGGCATCGGGTTCTTCTTATCGGTGGCAACGCGCTTTGACTGGCTCACACTCGCCGCCGTCTGGCTCGGCTCCCGCGTAGTTCGTGATTTCAATGGGCCCAAGCCCGGCTGGTCGAGCAAAGTGGTTGAGCTGCTCCCGCCGGTTCATAAGCTCGATGAAGTGTCAATGTCGATTATCACCAGCGGCACCGCCCACACCGGCGACGTGGTCTGGCTTCTTGGTTACGGTGCGCTCTTTCTTGCGCTTGGACTCTTCCTGCTGCATCGGGGATCGTTGGCTGACTAGTAGAACGCCCTGCCTGCTCACTCCAGAAGTGCAGTAATGAATCCCAACAGCATCAACCGCACAGTTCTCCCCAACGGCCTTACAGTCCTCGTGCAGGAGGACAGAACGGCGCCCGTCGTCGCAATCGTGACGTACGTCAAAGCTGGATACTTCGACGAAACGGACGACGAGAACGGTCTCGCGCACGCGCTCGAGCACATGTTCTTCAAGGGGACGACGAAGCGAGGCGTCGGCGACATCGCGAAGGAGACGAAGTCGAGCGGCGGCTATCTGAATGCGCACACGATCTACGACAATACGACGTACTACACGGTGCTGCCGTCATCCGGATTCGCGAAGGGATTGGAGATCCAGGCCGACGCCTACGCGAATTCGGTGATCGATGCCGGCGAGCTCGCGAAAGAGATGGAGGTCATCATCCAGGAGGCAAAGCGGAAATCGGACAATCCTTCCGCTGTCGCCACCGAGACCCTGTACGAGCTGCTGCACGACGCGCATCGGATGAGACGCTGGCGCATCGGCAGGGAGCCCGGCCTGCGCGCGTTCACGCGCGACAGGATGAACAGGTTCTACCGCAACTTCTATCAGCCCGGCAATACGATCCTCAGCATCTCGGGCGATGTGGACACCGCGGATTCAGTACGTCGCGTCACCGATTTGTACGGCGGACTCGCGAGCTCCGAGCCGGTCAGAAATCCCGGACCGCCCGAGCCGGATCACGAAGGCTTTCGCTATCGCGAGCTCGCCGGCGACATCGCGCAGAGCCAGCTCGTGCTCGGCTGGAGAACACCAGGAACTCTGGATGCCGACACCGCGGTTCTCGACGTGGCCGCGTCGATTCTGGCGACCGGACGCGCGTCGCGCTTGTACCGCTCCGTGCGCGAGATGAAACTCGCGTCGTCAATCACCGCGTACGACTACACGCCGACCGAACTCGGCGTATTCGTCGTGCACGCCGAGACCGAACCGGAGGATGTCGCCGAGGCCGCGGGAGTGATCTGGGATCAGCTCCACCAGCTGCGCGTCGGAGCGCTGGAGGAACACGAGCTGACGCGAGTGCGCCGCATCTTCGAGGCGCGGTGGGTGAGGCGGCTGGAGACCGCTGAGGGGCGCTCCAATTATCTGGCTGAGTGGGAGGCGCTCGGCGGTTGGCGTCTGGGAGAGGAATACTTCGAGCGGTTCATCTCGGCGTCGGCCGACGACGTTCAGCGAGTCATGCGGAAGTATCTCGCCGAGGAGAGAGCCGCGGCGCTTGTCTATCGTCCAAACAGCTCGCAGGTCGTCGCGCAGGATGCCGCCGACATGCAGCGTCTTCTGGGCGCCGGCCGGTCGGAGCGTCTGGCATCGATTCCTCCGCGCGCGGTACCCGCGACACCCGAAAGGAAAGGGGCAGAACTCGAGAAAGAAGAGGCCGGGGTTTCGGTTTTCCGGACCGCCGAGGGAATTCCCGTTCTGGTGCGGCGAAAGATCGGCACCCCGATGGCCAGCATCGGCGTCTATATCGTGGGTGGCGCCGTCGAGGAGGAGGAGAAAGAAGCCGGCCTCACTCTCATCACGGCCCGCACGATGCTCAAGGGGACCGCGAACCGCAGCGCGGCACAAATCGCCGAAGACTCCGAGATGCTCGGCGGGACGATTTCCGCCGGTGCGGGCAATGACAGCTTCGGCTGGTCATTTTCGGTTCCCAAAGCGCGTCTCGCCCAGGCGCTGGAGCTGATGGGCGATGTGATTCAGCGGCCGACGATTCCCGACGATTCCTTCGAGACCGAGAGAACCGTCGCGCTATCCAACCTCGCGATGCTGCGCGACGACATGTACAGGTACCCGATGCGCCTCGCGACCTCGGTAGCGTTCGGCAAGCATCCGTACGGCCTTCCTACCTTGGGAACCGAGGAGTCGCTCCGCGCAATCTCGGCACAACAGGCCAGAGAATGGCATCGGTCGCGCGTCCTGAGTTCCGCGGCGGTGATCGGAATCGTCGCCGACCTCGATGTCAAGGAAGCTGCTGATCTCGTCGCGCGCGAGTTCGGCGCGCTCGAGCCGGAGAAAGCCCCGAAGGTAGGAAAGCCGCGCTGGCCGAAGAGCGTGAAGATTGCGGCCGAATCGCGCGACAAGGCGCAAACGGCGATCGCGCTCGCTTTTCCGGCGCCGTCGCGCACCGATGACTTGCGCTTCGCCGCGGCTCTCATCGCCACGGTCGCCAGCGGACTTGGTGGCCGCTTCTTCGACGAGCTCCGCGACCGTCAATCGCTCGCGTACACGGTGCAGGCAGCGGTGAGTGAGAAGCGCCTGGCGGGGATGTTCCTCTCCTACATCGCGACGTCGCCGGAAAAGGAAGACATCGCGCGAAACGGTTTGCTGGCGGAGTTTGAGAAGCTACGCGAGCAACCTGTGACCGAAGAGGAGCTCGCCCGCGCCAAGGAATACGCCGTAGGATCCCACGCGATTAGTCAGGAGAGCGGAGGAGTCCTGCTTGCCGAGATGCTCGATGCGTGGATGTTCGGCGCCGGACTCGGCGAGCTACTGGAGCACGACACGCGGGTCAGAGCGGTTACCGCTGAACAGATGCGAGCTGTCGCGCAGAAGTACTTCGATCCGACGAAGCGAGTGGAAGGGATCGTGAGAGGAGTGGGGCGGACGGTCTAAGGGCAACGCAACTGCAACGGCAACTGCCGCCCGCTACCCGCCGCCAGTAGCACAGCCATCACGCTCACTACGCCAGGACCGTATTCGCGCCGGGCAGGACACAAACAACTGCCTTTGCCAGCACGCCATTAGTACGGTCAATTCAGTTTGCAGCGGATGGCGAACAGCGCTTTAGCGGGCAGCGGGTAGCGTATTCAGTTGCAGTTGCAGTTGCAGTGCAGTTGCATTGCAGTTGCCAGTCACTGCGCCCCCGCCCTCAACCCCTTCTCAGCCTTTAGAATCGCACTGGTGGCCGGCCTAAGGCGCCCGCCGGCAGCACGCAGTCCGCGGATCGTGTAATAATCTCCTCCCTCGTACACGACCAGCCCCTTGATCGGCGTTTCCGCCGTCGCCCACGACAGGACGCCCCAGATCGTCAGCCGCTGATTCTCCTCGCCGTGGACGAGTGGATAGCCGCCGGTGGCGAAGACCCAGTGCTCCTTCGGATTCGGGAACTGCCGCATCCACCGCTGCGCCACGCGGAGATGGGTGTCGAGAGATCTCGCGCCATCGAACCCCGCCATCAGAGAGAAGCCGACGACATCGATCGGTGAGCCGCGGCGCGCCGCCCAGGCGTAGAGCGTGCTGTCGCGGGTACCGTAGCTGCTGATGGGAAAGCTGACTTTGATGCGCGGGTAGATGTAGTGAGCGACCCGCGCGGCGCGCGTGAAGTAGTCGATCCAGTACTGGGGAGTTTGCTCGCCGAGAACGCGTGACCCTTCTTCGAGCGGATCGACGGCGGGGATCAGATAATCCGGCTTCAGCCGCCTGGCGATTCGATCTATGTCTTTGAGCCGCGCGACCGTGTACCCCTCACGCGATTGGCGGATCTCCTGCTCGCCTTTTTTCGGATAGCCGAGCGCAACGATTAGGAGTATGCTGTCGGAGCGGGCCTGGTCTATCGATCGTGCCAGCGAATCGAGCGCGACTCCGCGAGCTGCTTCCGGATCGATCACGACCGTCAACGCATCGACGTCGATGGTATCGGCGAGCGCCAGATCGTTGGCGATCGCCAGCGGCGGGGGACCGCTTCTAAGGTCGGGGAAAATCTTCAATCCAATCCGGAAATCCCCTTCCGGATGCTCCTGCAGTTGATCCTTCGCGTGCGCG
>WNGI01001543.1_pt1 | contig 35264 bp, 30 predicted proteins | sample 5400621 | NCBI WGS metagenome assembly WNGI01 (sample SAMN13153374, study PRJNA577476) | soil metagenome | isolation source: 20 cm soil or saprolite under Garry oak tree replicate 1 | place: USA:California | collected 2016-06-15
CGAAGCACATGGCCTACTCGAGTTCACGCCCACTCACAACCGCCGATTCAGTCAAGGCCACCCACGTGATCAACGAGTTGCGGCAGGCGATCGCGAAGTATCAGGATGTGAGTGTTGCCGAAGCAGACGGCTACAAGATGTTCGCGCCCCAGATCAAGGATCAGCCGCAGTACCATTTCACGAAGAAGTGGAACGCGATTCGAAATCAGTTCGGCTTCGACCCCGCGCGTCCGACCTCCCTTCTATATAAGAAGGACGCGGAGGGGCAGTTCCATCTAATCGGCGCGATGTACACGGCGTCGAAGCATACGTCCGAGGAAGATCTCAATGAGCGGGTTCCACTCGGTGTCGCTCATTGGCACCGGCATGTGAACTGGTGCATTCCCGTCCGGCAAGCGAAAGAGCGCTGGTCTGAGACCAAGGACGGCCGCCCGATTTTTGGCCCCTTGGGTGTAGCGACTAAAGTAGAATGCGACGCGGCGAATGGCCGCTTCATTCCGCAGGCGTTCGGGTGGATGCTGCACGCCAACACCTTCGCCGGGAACGATCTCAAGTCCATCTGGCACGATGATCACATGGACCATGATCACGCCATGATCGGAGATCCAAAATAAGAGCTGCGGACCGAGGGCCAACGATTGAGGATTGCGGACTAACCAATTACTCCGAACTGCGGACTAATTGAGGATTTCGGACCTATTGCGAACTGCGGACAACTGCAGGACGCCGCGAGCCTTGTAGTTAGTCCTCAGTCCGTAGTAGGTCCGCAATCCGCAATTAGTCCGCAGTTCGCAATGATTCGTTGGTCCGCAATCCTCAATCCTCAGCAGTTAAATTTGGGGATGCCCCCACAATTCATTTATGTAATGAAAGACCTGCGCAAGGTCGTCCCGCCATCGCGGGAGATACTGCGCGGGATCTGGTTGTCTTTTTATCCCGGCGCCAAGATCGGTGTCCTCGGCGCCAACGGCGCCGGCAAATCTTCTCTGCTCCGCATCATGGCGGGCGTGGATCATGACTTTCAGGGCGAAGCGTGGCCGCACGAAGGTACACGCATCGGATATTTGTCCCAGGAACCGCAGCTCGATCCTTCGAAGAACGTAAAGGAGAACGTCGATATCGCGGTGAAGCCGACGCTCGATCTCCTCAAGAAATTCGAGGAGATATCGAACAAGTTCGCCGAGCCGATGTCGGATGAGCAGATGACGAAGCTGCTCGATCAGCAGGCCAAGGTGCAGGAAAAAATCGACGCGGTGAACGCGTGGGAGCTGGATCGGAAGATCGAGATCGCGATGGATGCGCTGCGTCTTCCATCCGCTGATGCTGATGTGACCAAGCTCTCTGGTGGAGAAAAGCGGCGCGTAGCGTTGTGCAGAACGTTGCTGGAGGAGCCGGATATGCTGCTCCTCGACGAGCCGACGAACCATCTCGACGCCGAATCAGTAGCCTGGCTGGAGAGATATCTGGCCGAGTTTCCGGGAACCGTCGTAGCCGTAACGCATGACCGGTATTTCCTCGACAACGTCGCCGGCTGGATCCTCGAGCTCGATCGTGGGGCGGGAATCCCCTACGAGGGCAATTACAGTTCGTGGCTCGATCAGAAGCGCACTCGATTGGCGACAGAAGAGAAGCAGGCGTCGGCTCGGCAGAGATCATTGGAGCGCGAGCTCGAATGGGTACGCATGTCGCCGCGCGCCCGGCAGACCAAGAGCAAGGCACGCATTCAGAAGTACGAGGAGCTGGCGACGGCTGCCGAAGGCGAAAAAGTCATGCAGAACGAGATCGTGATTCCGCCGCCGGCTCGACTTGGGAACGATGTGGTGATCGCCAAGGGCCTGAAGAAAGCCTATGGTGACAACGTGTTATTCGACGATCTCTCGTTCTCGCTGCCGCGTGGAGGAATCGTTGGAATCATCGGGGCGAATGGCGCCGGAAAGACGACGCTGTTCAGGATGATTGCCGGAAAAGAGAGGTCGGACGGTGGCTCGTTGACGATCGGAGACACGGTGCAGCTCGCTTACCTGGATCAGACCCGCGAATTCAACGATGCAAACACTGTCTACAAGGAAGTGAGCGAGGGGAATGACGTCATCATGGTGGGAAAGCGCGAGATGCAGGCACGGGCGTATCTGGCGCAGTTCAACTTCAAAGGTCCGGATCAGCAGAAGATGGTGAAGGACTTGTCAGGCGGAGAAAGGAATCGCCTTCATCTGGCAAAGTTGCTCAAGTCAGGCGGCAACCTGTTGCTGCTCGACGAGCCCACGAACGATCTCGACGTCGATACGTTGCGCGCGCTCGAAGAGGCGCTGGTCGATTTTCCTGGATGCGCCGTTGTCATCTCGCACGATCGCTGGTTTCTCGATCGAATCGCAACGCACATCCTTGCGTTCGAGGGGAATTCGGAGACGGTGTGGTTCGAGGGGAGCTACCGCGACTACGCCGAGGATTTCAAGAAGCGGAAGGGAGCGGACGCGGACAGGCCGCACCGCATTGCTTACAGGAAGCTGGTGCATAAATAGTGGCGGTTCCGGCCGACTGATCGCATCCCTTGCCTTGCAAGGACACCACGAGTGCCGCAGCATATGTGATCCATTTGCGGAGAGTTCATGCGGCCACTTGGTTGGATCGGCGTGCTTCTCATCGTTGCCGGAGTCATCGTCGTCGCGATGCGCGGAGTGCCATATACGAAGAGCCACAACGAAGTCGAAGTCGGACCTCTCAAGGTCACGACGCAGGAACGAGGAATGGTGACGCCCATTTTCGGCGTCGCCGCCATCGTGATTGGCGGTGTGCTCGTATTCGCGGGTAAAAAGCGGTCGGGATAGGCGATTGCCCCGCTCGGTGGTTTGCGCCCGGCGGGGCAACCATTAACAAGCCAACGGAACCGGATCAGTCGCCGGTGTTGCTCTTGAGCAGGCGCTGGCGGTAAGCCTCGCTCGCATAAATCGCGACTTCGACACGACGATTCTGCTGCCGCCCGGCATCGGTCTCGTTGGTCGCGATCGGCTCTGACTCTCCCTTGCCCGTCGCCGCGAGGCGCGTTCTCGCCACTCCCTGCGTCGCAAGGTAGGTGGCCGCTGAATTTGAGCGGCGCTCGGAGAGACGCTGATTGTAGGACACATCGCCCACGTTGTCGGTATGCCCGACGATGAGCAGCTGTGACTCGGGATATTTTTGCAGGCTCTTCGCAAGCTCGCTCAGATTCGTTCCCGCCGCTGGAAGAATCTGATCCGAGTCGAATGCGAAGAGGAGGCCTGAAGCGAAGGTCACCGCGATCCCTTCGCCTACACGGGCAACAATTGCGCCCGGAATGTTCTGGCTCAGCTCCTTTGCCTGCTGATCCATCTGGTGTCCGATGATAGCGCCGGCTGTACCGCCGACCACCGCACCGATGATTGCCCCTCTTGCCGTCGAACCGGTCTGGTTGCCGATCACGCCACCTACCGCGGCGCCGGCGGCGGCGCCGATCGCCGCACCTTCCTCCTTCTTGTTAAGGCTGGCGCACGCGCCAACTCCAATTGAGCCGACCACGAGGAGTACGATCAGCGCGCGTAGCCGCTGTGTATTTGAAGTCTTCATGTATAGAGCTCGCTTAAGAGACGCGAGCGATGTTTCAAATCGGGTGCCAACTGCGCGACGGGCTCAGCCGCCGTCGCGGGCTCCGAGCCAATTCCTCGTCTTTCCGGAAATGCGCTCGGCCGAGGGCGGATCGAGATTCGAGAGCACAATCAGATCGTATCCGCCGGGAAGATCTCCCTCGACCACCGCGTTAATTCCGCCGGATCCGCCCGCAATTCCCACTCCCGCGGGGGGCCCGCTCGGAATGCGATGTTGGCGCAACGCCTGCACGAATCTGAGAAGATCCGTCGCGGTGGAATAGCCGCCACCCGCGGAGCTGCCGCGTCCAGGAAGATCCTGTGTATTGGCGTGGAGGGGCGCGCTCGCGGGCGCATTCTCGTCGCCTCGAGTGTACCCGATGGCGGTGTTCGGTGGCAGCGAATCCACTGCGAACGACCCCGTGCGCGTCATCCCCGCCGGCTGGAGGATGTGCTGGCGCACGTATGTGTAATAGTCGGTGCCCGACAACCGCTCGATGAGCAGGCCGAGCACGACATATCCAGCATTCGAATAAGCATTGCGCGATCCCGGCTCGAAGTCGAGCGGTCTACTCACGAATAGCGGGAGATAGTCTCTCAGAGTGCGGATGTCGTTTCTTTTTCCTCCAACTGGTGGATCGAAGATGGTGCCTCCGATTCCAGATGTGTGGCGCAGCAACTGCCGGATCGTAACCCTGCGTGCGACTTCGCTGTTCGGGTAGTCGGGCCAGTAAGTGGCTAGGGTAGAATCGAGGGCGAGCTTACCCGCGTCGCGGAGCTGGAGTATCGCAATTTGGGTAAAGATCTTGTTAATGGAGCCGAGGTTGAAGGCTGTCTCCGAATTGTTGGCAACGCCACGCTCGCGATCGGCAAGCCCATAGGCGCGCTGAAAAACGGGAGCGCCATTCCTAGCCAAAAGCACAACGCCCGAAAACTGTCCGCTCTTCGTGAGGCTGTCGACTGAATCTGTAAGTCGCCGGACTAGCTCCGTTTGAGAAATCGGCGACGGACGAACTGTCTCACCACCAGGGGATGGTTGCTGTGCCGCGAGGGCACCACCGAGAAGCGACATCGGCACGAAGATTCGAAGTGTGGCCATCATGACCCCTTAGTGTCACGTGCCCGTCGAATGGTTGCCTCGATCTTTCTGTCGTGCGGAAAGTGGGGCGGGGATAGATTCTATCCGCATGTTCCTCACGTTACTGCTTGCGGCGACAGTCTCTCAAGACTCAACGCTCGTGTACAACGGGCGTGCCAACCGCACGCACGTCGATGTTCCGAGAATCGATACAGTCGCCAATATCGATGGGACTCTCGACGAGCCGGTATGGCACCGGGCAGCTCGCCTTACTGGGTTTTCACAGTACCAGCCAGTGGACGGACGTCCTGCCGACGAGCCCACCGAGGTTCTGGTGTGGTACTCGCCCGACGCGATCTACTTCGGGATTCGGGCTCGAGAGATACACGGCAACGTCGTGCGCGCGACGCACGCCAACCGCGACAACATCGACAGCGAAGATCAAATCCAGATCCTGCTCGATACAGACAACGCGCGACAAATCGCGTTTCTCTTCGGCGTAAATCCGTACGGTGTCCAGCAGGATGGAACGCGGAGCGCACAGTTCGCGGGTGGGGCGGGAGGTCCTCAAGCAACGGGCGGCGGATTTCGAAACGTTAATCCCCTCGAAGGCAGCGTGGACCTCAATCCTGATTATTTCTTCGAATCGAAAGGGCGTCTCGTCGAGGGCGGGTACGAAGTGGAAATGCGGATACCATTCAAGAGCCTTCGCTATCAGGATGCGAAAGTGCAGAGCTGGGGTATCCACATCCTCCGGCGAGTACAACACTCCGGATTTCAGGACACTTGGGCTCCTGCAGTTCGGGCCAATGCAAACTTCCTCGCGCAATCGGGAAGTCTGGATGGACTGCACGATCTGCAGCGCGGACTGGTTCTCGAAGCGACACCGACACTGACCGCCCACGCGGACCGCTCGCCCACACTTGGCAACGGGCGTGACTATCAGCGCAAGGGCGAGCTGGGTGGTGACCTTCGCTGGGGGATCAGACAGAATCTCACGCTCAACGGGACGATCAATCCTGATTTCTCCCAGGTCGAAGCGGACGTGGGACAAGTGCTGCTCAACGAGCGTTTTGCGCTGTTCTACCCCGAAAAGCGGCCGTTCTTTCTCGATGGACTGGAGTTGTTCGATAGTCCCAACCAATTGATCTATACTCGACGGATCGTTGCTCCATTGGGCGGCGTGAAGCTCACCGGAAAACTCGCGGGTACCAACATCGCCTCGATGCTCGTGGGCGATGATCGACAGTACTCATGGGAAGGCAATCATTCGCCGCTATACGGAGTCTCACGCCTTCGATACGACTATGGCTCCAGCAACACGCTCGGTGCCGTACTCACGACTCGGGAAGACGGTGCGAACTACTCGCGTGTAGCCGCCGGTGATTTCCGTTTTTATCACTCAAAGCTTTACTGGGCACAGTTCCAGGCCGCGGGATCATGGACTGACAGCCTCGGGAATCGTCGGAATGGGGCTGTTTACCAGGCAGACTGGGACCGCACCGGACGGGCGTGGGGCTTTCACTACACTCTCAGATCGCTCGACCCCGGCTTCAACGCCGCCGCGGGTTTCGTGAATCGCACCGGAATCATCGAGGGGCGGATAATCAACCGAACGAGTTTTTACGGAGCTCCGGGCGCGTTGGTGCAGACCTACGGCGCGTTTTATCTGCTGGATCGAATCTGGAACAATGCGGGAGCGGGACATGGCTTGGCCGAGAGCAACGAGTCGATCCAGCCGAGCGCGACAATTCGTGGAGGATGGCAATTGAGTGGCGCGGTCGGTCACAGCTATTTCGCTTTTGATCCATCGCTCTATGCGGGATTGACTGTGCAGCGATTGGTCGGAACGGTGATCGATACCGCAACGTTCATCGTGCCGCCTCCGGAGAAGAACGAGTTGAGCGGATCGTTCAGAGTGACGACGCCCACCTACCGATTCTTCACCGGAACAGCGGGCATCACGGAAGGTCAGGTGCCGATTTTCCGCGAAGCCGCGCCTGGCAACAGCTCGCGCATCGATGCGGCGCTCGACATCCGGCCGACGACGGCGGTGCGAAGCTCACTGCAATTCTCACGGTTGACTATCGCACGCAAGTCGGATGGCTCGCGTTTCTCGTCGGAAACGATTCCACGCGTCAAGGTGGAGTACCAGGTGAGCCCGCCGATCTTTTTACGGTTAGTTGGCCAGTATACGGCGCGGTCGAGGTCGGCGCTTCGAGATCGGAATGGCAACCCGATCCTTGTCAATGGCGTGCTCGATACGGGAGATACCACGAACGAGCTCTCGGCGGACTGGCTGTTCAGCTATCGCCCAGTGCCGGGGACGCTCGTGTATCTGGGTTACGGATCCACGATGGACGAGCCGCGGGAATTCCGGTTCCAGGATCTGCGGCGGACGAGAGACGGATTCTTCGGAAAGATCAGCTACCTGTTCCGATTGTAACCCTTGAGGAGGAGGCTAACGCGCCTTCCTGTTCCGCTCTCAGGGTAAATAGCCTCCAGCGGCAACCCATGCCTAGGTACCTTTCAACACTGCAATCACTCACTTCATCTATCAGGGCACTACTCTGCCGTTCTCTTCATTAAAGCTCCACCCCAGCCTCCATAAGGGTCTCAGAGAGCTGGGCTTTCAGCGACCAACACCAATTCAAGCCGAGGCAATCCCCGCCGCTCTGGAAGGGCGCGACATTATCGCGTGCGCGATGACCGGAAGCGGGAAGACCGCCGCGTTTGTTCTGCCAATTCTTCACCATCTGATTGGCAAGCCGCGTGGAAAAACTCGCGCGCTGGTCGTGACGCCTACGCGAGAGCTGGCCGCGCAGATTCTCACCGCGCTCGATGCGATGGCTGTTCACACGCCCATTACAGCAGCCGCGATTTATGGCGGGGTAGGAATGGCGCCACAGGAGCATGCGATGCGCGCCGGAGTTGACGTTCTCGTTGCTACTCCAGGACGTTTGCTCGATCATCTCAACGCACCTTACGCCAGTCTCAAGAACATCGAATTCCTGGTGCTCGATGAGGCCGATCGGATGCTGGACATGGGGTTTCTTCCTGACATTAAGCGCATTCTCAAGCTGGTGCCGGCGAAGCGTCAAACGCTCCTTTTCAGCGCGACAATGCCACCGCCGATCGCCACACTCACGCGGGAAATGCTGCACAATCCGCTGATGATCGACCTCGGCCGCCGCTCACTGCCGGCGGTCGGAATCACGCAGGCCGTCTACCCGGTGAAGCAGGATCTGAAAAAGGATCTGCTGCTGGCCCTGCTAGATCGCGGCGAAATGGAACAGGCACTCGTCTTCACGCGCACCAAGCATCGTGCAAACCGTTTAGCCGAGCAGCTGGTGAAACGCGGCATCAAGGCGGAGCGGATTCACGGAAACAGGTCCCAAGGACAGCGCACAGCGGCGCTCGCGGGATTCAAGAACGGGCAATACAAAGTTCTGGTGGCAACGGATATTGCGGCGCGCGGGATCGACATCGAAGCCCTTGGACACGTCGTCAACTTCGATGTACCGCAAGCACCCGACGACTACATCCACCGTGTGGGTCGCACCGCACGAGCGGGAGAGGTCGGCGATGCGTTTACTTTCGTCGCGCCCGATGAGCAAAACGATCTCCGCGCCATCGAGAAGGCGATCGGGAAGCGACTGCCGCAGATAACGATCCCCGACTTCGATTACAATGCACGGCCGGAGGGTCGTCTCGAGATCCCGATCGGCGAGCGGATCGCCGCAATCCGAGGCCGGAAGGCTGATGAGCGGGCACGATCGAAAGCAAAAGCGGGGCGGTCGGGTGGCTCAAACCGCTCGAACGGCTCGGGTGGCTCGCGTAGTTCAGGCGGAGCGGGTCACTCAGGTGGCTCAGGCCGTTCAGGCCATTCAGCTGGTTCAGGTCGTCCAGGCGCCTCGGCTGATTCGCGTCGAAGCGGCGGCCCTTATCGAAGCCGTCGCGGACGGTAGGCGCTAAGCAGAGCTGCCGTCTCCTATGGTTACAGATTGACGCTCTTCATCCCTCCTTCCGCGTAACGCTCGCCGGCGGCAATTCCCTTTGGCGCCGCCGCGTCGATCCGCCTGAGATCAGACTCCGACAACACGACGTTCAGCGCGGCGACATTCTCTTCGAGCCGCTCGGGATGTCTGGTGCCCGGGATCGGCACGATGTCGTCACCCTGTGCCAGCACCCACGCCAAGGCGAGCTGCGCGGGCGTGCACTTGTGCTCCTTTGCAATTTCCTCGACTCTCGCGACCAGCTCGAGATTGTGTTTGAAGTTCTCTCCCTGAAAGCGCGGGTTTTGTCTCCTGAAATCGTCCTGCGCCAGATCATCGATTTTCTTGATCTGTCCAGTAAGAAATCCGCGGCCAAGGGGACTGTATGCGACGAAGCCAACGTCGAGAAGGCGTAATGCATCGAGCAGTCCTTCCTCCGGATCGCGCGTCCAGAGTGAATACTCGGTTTGCACCGCGCTGATCGGATGGACCTTGTGCGCCCTCCGAATCGTGGTGACCGACGCTTCGGATAGTCCGAGGTAGCGCACTTTTCCTTCACGAACCAGCTCGGCCATTGCGCCCACAGTTTCCTCTATGGGTGTGTCCTTGTCCACCCGATGCTGATAGTAGAGGTCGATTGTGTCGACGCCCAATCTCTTGAGCGATCCTTCACACGCCTGGCGGACGTACTCGGGGCGACCATTGATACCGCGCTTGGTCGGATCGTTCGGATCGCGCACGTTACCGAACTTGGTGGCGATGATAACGCGATCGCGCTTTCCATTGATCGCTTTGCCGACCAGCTCTTCATTCTTGAATGGCCCGTACATATCGGCGGTGTCGAGCATGTTGAGGCCGAGCTCGAGTGCGCGATGGATGGTCGCGATGGATTCCTTCTCGTTGCTCGGCCCGTAAAACTCCGACATGCCCATGCAGCCAAGGCCGATGGGAAATGTTTCGAGACCCTGGGAGCCGAGTCGGCGTGTTTTCGGAGTGGCGGGACTCATTGTAAGATTCCTGAAAGTAGGGCGTGGGTAAGAATGGTCACCGCAACAGATACGCCGAAACGCCGCGAATGCAAGCGACTATAGTGATAGCGGTTCGGCGACGCCGCTATCACTCTTAAGCCCATGCCGATTTCTCTCGCAGCGCGCAAGGTCTCGCACCGCTTTGGCAACGTCGTCGCACTTGACGATGTGAGCATCGAAGTTGCCGCGGGGCGAGCAACAGCGCTCGTCGGCGAAAGCGGTTCCGGAAAGACCACACTCCTTCGCTGCTTCAACCGGCTCGTCGAGCCCGATCACGGTCAGGTAATGGTCGGCGACCAGGATGTCCGAACACAGTCGCCGGTATCGCTACGTCGTGGGATCGGATACGTGCAGCAGCACGGCGGGCTCCTTCCGCACTGGCGAGTGTTGCGCAACGTCGCGCTCGTACCAACGCTTCAGCACATGTCGGATTCTGCCGACGCCGCTCGGCGCGCGCTCGAGCTCGTTGGACTTCCAGCGGCACAATTCGGATCTCGTTTCCCCCATGAGCTCTCCGGTGGCCAGCGACAGCGCGTGGCATTGGCGCGGAGCATCGCCGCCCGGCCCGGTGTGATTCTGCTGGACGAGCCCTTCGGAGCGCTGGATGCGATCTCGCGAGCGGAGCTTCAGGAAAGCTTCGACAATCTGCGCCATGATCTCACCGTCACCACGCTGTTGGTCACGCACGACCTGGCCGAGGCGGGACGACTGGCGGAAGAAGTGGTCGTGATGCGGACGGGAAGAATCGAACAGCGGGGAAGCATGCGTGAACTGATTCGCGCACCGGCCACGGACTACGTCGCGCGACTGATAGAGCGGGCGAGAGCGGGACTCGAGGCATTACGCGCATGAGATTCACGCCACGCCGCATCCTGCTGATCGGTGCGATCAGCCTCGGCGGAGCAATCCCGGCTGCGCTCGGCGCCCAACGACAGAATCGACCGGTGGTCGTGGCATCAAAGCCGTTCGGCGAATCGTATCTGCTGGCGGAGATGTTCTCGCAGGTACTCGAGTCGCGTGGATTCAGTGTGGAGCGCAAACCCGGGCTCGGCGCCACGGAGATTGCGTTCGGTGCGCTCCGTACCGACGCCATCGATGTCTACCCTGAGTACACGGGCACAGGACTCGTCGCGATCCTGCACGACACGCTACCGGACTCGCTCACCGCTGATCCACGAGCAGTGTTCGCGCACGTCGCGCGTCGCTTTGCCGATCTGTACCATGTGCGCTGGCTGCCTCCACTCGGCTTTCAGAATACCTACGCCATCGCGGTGACACGGTCGACCGCAAACCGCTACCATCTTCGCACCCTGAGCGACCTGGCGCGTGAGAGTCCGCATCTGACCGCTGGGTTCACCGCTGACTTCATCGGGCGAAGTGACGGACTGGTCGGCCTTTCGCGGGTCTACGGATTGAAACCTCGCGCTGTGAGACCTCTTGCTCCGGCGGTGAAATACCAGGCGCTGGCGGCGGGTGCGGTTGATGTCATCGACGGCTATTCGACGGATGGGCTCCTTGCCCGCTACGATCTCGTAACGCTCGTCGATGACAAGCATTTTTTCCCTCCGTACGAAGCGGCCGCACTCGTATCACGTCGCCTCGACAGCCAGGTTCCCGGCGCAAACGGGGCGCTCACGCTTCTGAGCGGACGGCTGGATGAGACGACAATGCGGCAGCTCAACCGGCGTGTGGAAGTGGATGGCGAAGATATCAAAAAGGTGGCAAGCGATGAGCTGATCGCACTCGGCCTCGTTGGGAGTGGGGATGGACACGGTGTGCGAGGCGTACAATCGGTTCCGCACTCGGGATTCTGGAGGTATTTATGGGATCGCCGAGCTACACTGGCCGCGCTGACGGTGCGGCATCTGGAACTCGTCGCGCTGGCACTTCTCGCGGCGGTGATAGTTGCAGTCCCGCTGGGACTTGGGTTGGAACGAACGCGACGAATCGCGGAGCCAACGATCGGCGCACTCGGAGTGTTGCAGACAATTCCGAGCATTGCTCTACTCGCCTTCATGATCCCGCTACTTGGGGTAGGTGTCGTGCCTGCGCTCGTGGCACTTTGGCTGTACGCTTTGTATCCGATCGCGCGTGGGACTTATACGGGAGTGCGTGACGCCGATCCCGACGCAGTCGCGGCCGCCGAGGCCCTCGGCACTACTCCAACGCAACGACTGCTATGGGTGCGGCTTCCGCTCGCGGCGCCGGTAATCATGGCCGGCATCCGCACTGCGGCCGTTATCACAGTAGGAGCAGCGACGCTGGCTGCGTTCATCGGAGCTGGAGGTCTGGGTGAGCCCATCGTGGCTGGTCTCGCTCTCGCGGACACGCGGATGATTCTTTCCGGCGCACTTCCGGCCGCGGCACTTGCCCTCGCTGTGGACGGCGTCCTCGCGATTGTCGAATTACTCGTGGCTCCAGCTCACCGGCGGAAACGATTGTGGCGAAGGCGAACGGAAGATACGGAGGCAATAACTACGTCGCCTCAAGTCGCGTCGACGACTCGGCAATGAGTCGAAACGCGGACGATCTAGTCCTGCGCTAGCAGCCCGCGGCCGGCCGCCGTAGCCGAGTCGACGAATTCGCGGACCTGCCGTTCCTGACCAGAGGCGCCGGCAAACCGGGATCCAGGGAGAACGGCGCCAACCCATTCATTGGTATGCCAGATGCCGTTTCCCCACAATGGGCGAGATTGGGCGCGCGACGCGGATGGTTGCGGAGTCATGCTGACGTAAAAGTATGGCTCGTCGTAATACTCATCCCCTGGTTCCATTCCGATTCCAATGCTGCGATTCGACCCAACCTTGATGAGCGTTGCGATGTCGAAGTGACGAGGCCAACACCTGACCTCGCTTGCTCCGCGGGTCCTCCGTACTACCGAGCCGATTAGCGCGGCAGCGTTCCCGAACCACTTCGAAAGCTCTTCGAAGAGTAGTGGGGCGCTTGCATCGAACGACTCTCCGAATGCGACATCGTGCGTGGGTATCTCATAATGTCGGTGCAGGGTGTAAAGCGCAGGGTCTACACCGAGAGACTTGATTTGTGAGCGGATCCATTCAGTCGCGTCGGTGATCGTCCGCCCGTGGAGCTTGTATTCCTCAATCGGTTGGTTGTCGTCGGCGACTATCATCAACGCGAGTTTCGATGGCCTGGCCCCAATCCGGAACGATCTCCGTGCCGCCGGAATCACTCGTGAAAACAGCCCTCGAAGAGCCGGCACCCATTCAAGGTTCGTGTGGCTGTCATCCGGTCGATGCTCTAGGAAGGAGGTCCCGGCGGCGGCTGCGAACTGCGCGGTATAGTGCAGCTGCAAGCGGCAATCAGAGAGCTTCCCCGCGTCTTCGGGTCGAACTGGCTGCCACGTCTTGGGGGACGAACGGTAGGTATCGGTAGCGCGTTGCGGGATCAATTCCATGTAAGCGTCCGGCGAGGCAGATCATCACCATATGTCATAATTCATTCTCACACAAGCAGGCATTCATCACGCCGGTGAGGAGCCGCTTGGGAGTGACCCCATAGGGCCTTTACGGCATATTCAGATACGATGATTCCTCGCGGCTGGGTCACAGCGGCTTCCTTTGCCCTCACGACAATTGCTTGCCCCCGCGCCACGCATGAGCCGAGAAAGACGTCCGGTGGTACGCGCTCCTATCTGATGGGGTTTTCGGTTGTTCCGCCGAAGCCTGACATCAAGCTGGCGATACAATCGATGGAGATCTGGACGAGGCGAGCGGACGTCGCGATCATGCACCTCGACGTTCCGTGGGCGCTACTCCTGGCTGGAACTTCGCCCGAGGACGCGCTTCGCAAGGACGGCGTCGATCTCGAGCACTACTATCGGTCGAACCGTCTTAAGCTGGTTGTGACGATCGATGTTACAAACGGTTTAGCTCGGGAAAGCGAGGCGCTCGCGCTCGTCGCCGCGCATCGGAGCATCACGGACCCAGCGGTTCAACGGTTGTATCGCAATTATGTTCGCGCACTCGTCGAAATGCTTCACCCAGATTATCTGGGGCTTGCTGCCGAGACGAACCTAATCAGGCAAATTGCTCCGTCGCCGGTTTATAACGCGGTGGTCCGGATGACCAACGATGCGGCGTCCGACATTCGTCGCTCGCGGATCGCGAGCGCTCTCCCACTCTATATCAGCGTACAGGTCGAAACGGCGTGGGGAAAACTCGGCCAACAAGGCGGGTACGTGGGAATCGATCAGGATCTGCGCGATTTTCCCTTCATTAATCTCCTCGGTCTGTCATCGTACCCATACCTCGGCGGATTCAAGGATCCGGATCAGATTCCACTCGACTACTACACGCGAATAAGAGGTTCACGAGTGCTGCCGCTCATGGTGGTCGAAGGTGGATGGCCATCTACCTCTGCGCGCGGTGTTTTCTCATCGTCGCCGGAAATGCAGTCGAGATATATCGCGCGACAATCCCAGCTCCTCGACGAGGCGAAGGCAATCGGCGTCTTCCAACTGTCCTTTACCGATCTGGACCTTGGGAGTTTCCCGAAGCCGGTGCCCGCGATTCTGCCTCTCTTCGCGACGCTTGGCCTCGTGGATGTGAACCTCAAGCCGAAGCCGGCACTCACTACCTGGGACAAGATTTTTGCGCGGCGTCTCGAGCCCTAGGCAGCGTTTGCCAGTGGCCGGTTACGGACTTTGGCGGCCTGAAATCTCCCGTAGGTGAAGTAGATCGTGAGGCCAACCGCCAGCCAGACGAACAATCTGATCCAGGTCGGGAGAGGAAGTCCCGACATCAGGTATAAGCAGATAAGCGTTCCAACGATCGGCACCCACGGCATGCCAGGCGTTCTGAATGGTCGCGAAGTGTCGGGCTCTATGCGGCGCAGGATGAGCACACCCATGCACACGATCGCGAACGCGAGCAGAGTCCCCATGCTCACGAGCTGGCCAAGCACCGCGATTGGAAAGAGTCCGGAAGCGATTGCGACGACGACTCCGGTAATCGCCGTCGTGACGTGCGGCGTGCGATACCGCGGATGGAGCTTGGCAAATAGAGGTGGAAGAAATCCGTCGCGGCTCATCGAGTAGAAAATCCGGGACTGGGCCAGCATGTTCACCAGTATCACGCTCGACAGTCCGCAGATCGCCCCGATGTTGATGATGGGCGCGAGCCACTTGAGTCCCGTTGCCTGGACGGCGACGGCAATCGGGGAGGCGACGTTGAGGCTGGCGTACGGGACGAGCCCGGTCATGACGAGCCCAACAGCGATGTATATGACGGTACAGATCGCGAGCGAGACGAGAATGCCGATCGGGATGTCGCGGCCAGGATTCTTCGCCTCCTGTGATGCGGTGGAGACCGCATCGAAACCGATATAGGCGAAGAAGATGATTCCCGCGCCGCGAAGGATGCCGCTCCAGCCGAACGATCCGAACTGTCCCGTGTTGGGAGGAATGAAGGGATGCAGATTCGCGGTATTGACGTAACGCGCACCGAACGCCACGAATATCGCCAGCACCGCAACCTTGATGATGACAATGGTCGTGTTGACGCGCGCGGATTCGCGGATTCCGATCACCAGAAGCGCAGTGAGCGCGAGGCAAATGATCATTGCCGGGAGGTTGAACAGCCCAATGGCGTGCGTTCCGTCAGGCAGGCAGATGTGAACTCCCGGGGCACCCGTGAGACGGGGAGGAATCGTGATCCCCATCTCACTCAGCAAAGTGACCGCATAAGCTGACCATCCCACAGCGACGGTCGACGAGCTGAGGGAGTACTCGAGAACGAGATCCCAACCGATTATCCACGCGACCAGCTCACCCATCGTCGCGTAGGCGTAGGTATACGCACTTCCGGCCACCGGGATCATGCTCGCCAGCTCCGCGTAGCAAAGACCGGCGAACACGCAGGCAGCTCCGGCGAAGACCATCGACAGCGTCAAAGCCGGACCGGCGTTCTGGGAGGCGACGGTGCCGGACAGGACGAAGATGCCTGCTCCGATCACGGCCCCGATTCCAAGGGTGACCAGAGCCAGCGGCCCCAGCTCCCGGCGCAGCGTCCCCGAGCCGGCCTCGGCCAGTAGCGCACCGATGTCCTTCCGAACGAAGAGCGACATAAATCCTCCCTAATTTGGATGCGTAATTGTATACAATCCGCGCCTAGAGATAACCGCGGCGGTCGAGAGGCGCAAGAAGGCCACACCGTGGGGACCGGCAGCGGGCGGAAGAAGCGAGCCTTGGTCGCGCGGGGCGGCGTTATATTGGCGGCATCGTGCAGAGACGAGCTGCTACCAAGCCGCGCTCCACATCGGGGCGGGGGAAACGCGCCACCGGCGCCACCGAGCGGGCGAACAAACTCTACGACTCGCTGCGGAACCTCATTGTCCGCGGACAGCTGGCTCCCGGAGCACGGATCGTGGAAACCGAAGTCGCGGAACGCTTTGGGGTCAGCCGCACACCGGTTCGCGCCGCATTTCAGCGTCTCGAGCGGGAAGGCTATGTGATCGCGTCGCCCACCCACCAAGCGCGGATGACCGTCGCACCGCTGACGCGCGAAGACGTTGGAGAGCTGCTCGAGATTGTTGGGGAGCTGGAGGGTCTCGCTGCCAGGAGTGCTGCGGGTCTAAGCGAGTCGCAGCGCGAGGCGCTGGCGAAGGAGCTTGCGGCTCTCAACGCCGAATTCCGGCGTGCGGCATCAGCCAAGGGTGCGCAGCCCGGGAAATTGTACGAGCTCGACGAGAAGTTTCACCGGCGCTACGTCGATGCCGGCGCGGGCCCGCGACTGCGGTCGTTGCACGACGCCGTGAAACCACAGGCCGAACGCTACATCAGGATGTACATCGCCCTGCTGCTCGACACAGCGCCGACGGCCGGAACCGAACACGATGTGATCGTCGATGCGATCCGCACCGGCAACGCCGCCTCCGCCCAGCGCGCCGTCCAGACGAATTGGCGGCACGCGGCGGATCGACTGGTGCGCGCGATCGAGGTGATGGGGGAACAGGGGAACTGGTAAGAATCGTCGCCGAAATTTTTCCTCATTCAAAGGAGCTATGCTGTGGCCGACAAGAAGACCGATAAGAGAACTGACAAAAAGCTCATTGACAAAAAGATCATTGCGGTAGTTGGCGCGACCGGCGCTCAGGGCGGTGGCCTCGTGAATGCCATCCTAAAAGACAAGAAAGGCCCCTTCTCCGTGCGCGCGATAACGAGAGACCCCAATTCCGCGAAGGCGAAAGCGCTCGCGGATGCCGGAGCCGAAGTCGTCGCCGCCGATGTCGATGACGAGAAGAGTCTGGCCAAAGCATTCAAGGGTGCGCATGGCGCGTTTTGCGTCACTTTCTTCTGGGCGCATTTGAAGCCGGAAAAGGAGCTCTCGCAGGCCCGGAACATGGCGAAGGCAGCAAAGGACGCCGGTGTGAAGCACGTCATCTGGTCGACGCTGGAGGATACGCGAAAGTCGATACCTCTCTCCGACGATCGGATGCCCACGTTGATGGGCAAGTACAAGGTCCCTCACTTCGACGCCAAAGGTGAAGCGGACGGGATCTTCACCGAGCTCGGTGTTCCAACGACGTTTCTGGTGACGTCGTTCTACTGGGACAATTTCATCCACTTCGGCATGGGTCCCAAGAAAGGAGCGGATGGCAAGCTTGCGATCACACTGCCCCTCGGAACCAAAAAGCTGGCGGGGATAGCAGCCGAAGATATCGGAAAAACCGCGTACGCAATATTCGAAAAGGGCGCGGAGATGATCGGAAAGACGGTGGGCATCGCCGGCGGGCATCTCACTGGCGCTCAAATGGCAAAATCCCTTACCAAGGCGCTGGGACAGGAAGTCAAATACAACGCTATCCCGCCAGCGACGTACAGATCATTCGGATTCACCGGAGCCGACGACCTGGGCAACATGTTTCAGTTCAACAGCGAGTTCGAGCAGGATTGCTGCGATGCTCGCAGCATCAGCGAGACAAAGAGTCTCAATCCAGAGCTCCAGACATTCGACAAGTGGCTCGCACAGAACAAGTCGCGAATTCCGCTCGGATAGAGCGGAGATCGCTTCGTAACCGATGGAGAGCCATCCTGATCCAGGATGGCTCTTCGTTTAGGGAAGCCGTTCCGGCGCCTTTACTGATTTGCGCTCGATCGGCTGCGCCGCGCCGGCGCCGATGGCTCGGGCGCCTTCTCCCTCGGTGAAGAGCCGCGTGAGAAAGCGCTGACCCTCTCCGATTCGTTCCACTTCTTCTGCGGTGGCTTCGAGTGCCTGCTCCATTCGCAGCAATCTCTCACCAGTCTCTCGCGGGAATGGCGCGACCGCGGCGGAACTTCGGCGCCAGATCCGACGCGCCCATGCAACCGATAACGGGAAAAACACCAGGATCATGAACAGTCCGCCGAGCACGTATGCTTCTTCGGGCGGGCCCTGCTGGATGGGCGGGGGCAACTCGACCACTGCTCCCGGAATAGCAGCCGCCTTGGATATGTCCACCGCATTGGCGGCGAGCCTCTGATCAACGCTCGTGATTCTCGAGTCGATGTCGGTTAGGCGGGTCTCCAGCGGCTTTCGTTCCGGAGAGCTGGCCGGCATGTCTTCGAGCTGACCGGCGATTGCGCTTCGCGTGCCCTCGAGGTCGTTGAGCTGGTTGCGCAGCTCCTGGCGCTGGGCCTTGAATCCCTCGTAGATAGAGCTGGCGCTTGGCGCGCTCTGCCCGACCGCGATCGGTGCGAGCACTGGAGCCGTTGCTGCCTTCGGCGTCGGACCCTGAAGTTGTTGATCTTGAATCAGTGGATTCTCGTGGTACGTGCGACGTTATCGGATGTATACCTTCTGATAATGTACGGTTTCAGCGCTGGATTTTCTTCATTTGGCGCGAGCAACCGAATAGACAGCCTCTTTGAACCTGATAGTTTCCCCCGATTATGATCCTCGCGGAGCGAAGGAAGTGAAGGAGGTCAGACTCGAGACGGACCGTCTCATTCTGCGCACGTATCGGCTCACCGATTTCGAGGATCACTTCAAGCTGTGCGCGGATCCCGATGTCATGAGGTACCTGATTGGCGGGAAGCCACTGACGAAGTTTGAGGCCTGGCGCCACATGGCTTTTCTCGTCGGCCACTGGGAGCTGCTCGGCTACGGGTACTTCGTCGCCGAGGAGAAAGCATCGGGCCGGTTCGTGGGGCGGATCGGGTTTACGAATCCTGAAGGTTGGCCGGGTTTCGAGATCGGCTGGACAATCGCCCCCGAGTTCCAGGGTAGAGGATTCGCGACCGAAGGCGGGCGGTTTCTGCTGCACTACGCGTTCGACGAGATGGGGAAAGACCACGTGATCAGCGTGATCAATCCGGAGAACAAGCCGTCGATCAGGGTTGCGGAACGACTCGGTGAGAAACTCGAGGGAAGGACGGAAGTTGGGGGGATGCCAGCTCTGATTTATGGAATCGATCGACCCGGACCTCGATAGATGCTCTATTTACGGTTCGACAACGACTGAAGGAGACTCGTGAGACCGCTGCCTTTCGTCTGGCCCTACGCTCTCGTCTTCTGGGCGGTCTACATCTGGGCATTCCTGCCAGAGTGGAAGATCGTGCGAGGTGGAATTGAAGGCGCGAAGGGGCCGGAGTCCAAGGACAGCGGATCTGCTCGGAGGAATGTGGATCGCGCTCCTCCTGGCCTTTCTGCTGGCATTCGTCCGAGGGTGGTCGTTTCCGTCAGGAGCGCAGTTGCCGATCTTTGCGGTTGGTCTATCCACGCTCATCCTCGGCAGCCTGCTCAGACGCTATTGTTTTCGCACACTCGGCCAGTATTTCACTGGAGACGTAAGGGCGAGAGCAGATCAGCCGGTGATTCGTACCGGTCCATACAGGCTCGTGCGGCATCCGTCATATACGGCGGGGATCATGATGTTCGTGGGGATCGGCCTCGCCCTTGGAAGCTGGTTCAGTTTCGTGCTTCTCGCCATTGCCGCGATCGCGACCTACACCTATAGGGTGACGATTGAGGAGCGGGCGCTTCTCACTACTATCGGCGAGCCTTATCGGGACTATATGAGGGAGACGAAGCGGTTCGTCCCGTACATCATCTGAGTTCTCGTTCAGCTGCGCCTGCGGATGGAATCCATCGTATGACCAGATCTTCGATTCCCATGGTAAGGTGGCGGTACTCTTCCTTCATCAGCGGTGAGGAGATGATGAAATCCGCCGTCGCCCGGTTGCATGCCACGGGAATGTTGTAAACCAGCGCAATCCGCTGAAGAGATTTCAGATCCATGTCGTGCGGATGCGCCTCGAGAGGATCCGAGAAAAACACCACGAAATCAATTCGCTCCTCCACGATTGCCGCGCCGACCTGCTGATCCCCACCAAACGACTCGCTGGCGAACGTCGTGATGTCGAGGCTCAGCTCAGCGCTGAGTATGGAGCCCGTCGTTCCATTCGCGAACAGATCGTGGTGCATGAGCCCGCCGCGATTGCAACGAACCCAATCGAGGAGATCGTGCCTGCGGTTGTCGTGCGCGATCAGCGCAATGCGCTTCCTGGGATTCATCAACAGCAAACGGCGGCTAAGCATGTTGTGCCTTGGAGAGATATCGCCTCACAGCATAGGTGCCGCTTGTCATCGTTCGGTCACCGTCTCGCCCGCTTTGGGTAACGTTTCCGCGGCCAGAGGCTTGCAGCCGAATGCCAGATGTTGCACTTAGTGAACGGCTCGAATCGAGGAGAATACTGATGAGATACCCGTCGACTGTCGCTCTGATGCTGGTCATTTCAGCTGCTCCTCTGTTGGCGCAAAAAAGTCACGGACCGCCTACGCCAACTCCGATTCCTACAGGTTCGCGTCCTGTTCCGCGTCCACTTCCCGCCGCGCTGGCGCCGATACAACTCGAGGACCAATGGACAACTGCGCTGGTACGGCGTGACACCCGCACGTTCGATCGCCTGCTCGCACCGAACTTCGTGTACACTGAGAATGCATCCGTCATGGGCCGCAACGATGTGATCAAGAGCGTTTCAGGTCCCGATCGGGTTGACTGGGCGCGTAACGAAGGAATGACGGTTCACGATTTCGGGGATGTTCAGGTTATCACGGGCGTGCTGCATTATAGAGGGAGGGGGAGGCAGGGTCCGTTTGACCGGCGATACCAGTTCACAGACACCTGGCAGCGGCGCAATGGCCGATGGCAGATAATTGCAGCACAGGATTATCTGATTCCAAAGTAGGCCGTCGAATACGGGAGATGACATGAGGCGAGTCTTACGCGGGCGCGCCGCGATTCTGCCACTGATCGCCCTGGCAGCGTGCACCGGCGGGAACAAGAGCGCGAGCGCCGACAGCAGTTCCAGCTCGGGGCCGCAGGCGACATCAGTGGCCGCGACGGGGACAGCGTCGGTTTCTGGTGCGCGCATCGCCGTCGCGCACGCCGGACCGGCGGGAGAATGGCAGATGCCTGCCGGCGACTACGCGAGCTCACGGTACAGCGAGCTCTCCTCGATCACTCCGCAAAACGCATCGAATCTCAAAGTAGCTTGGGCTTTTTCGACGGGCGTGCTGCGCGGACACGAGGGTCAGCCCCTTGTCGTCGGCAACACGATGTACGTCGTGACTCCTTATCCCAACGTCTCGTACGCGATCGATCTCGCGCAAACCGGACAGCCGCTCAAATGGAAGTTCCGTCCCGAGAACGATCAGCAAGCGATTGGAAGGGCATGCTGCGATGTGGTGAATCGCGGCGCCGCGTACGCGAATGGAAAGATCTTCTATAACCTGCTGGACGGGCACACCGTCGCTGTCGACGCGGCGACGGGCAATCAGGTATGGCGCACCAAGATGGGTGATCTCTCGCGTGGCGAGACCATCACGATGGCGCCGATAGTAGTGAAAGGCAAAGTCATAGTCGGGTCGAGCGGTGGCGAGATGGGAGTGCGTGGCTGGATTGCCGCGCTCGATGCAGCGACTGGAAAGGAACTCTGGCGCGCCTACAACATCGGGCCAGACAAGGACGTGAAGGTCGGCACCAAATTCAAGCCGTTTTATGCCCACGATCGCGGCACGGATCTCGGAGTGTCGTCCTGGCCGGGTGATACCTGGAAAACGGGCGGCGGAGCGGTATGGGGATGGCTCTCCTACGATCCCGCACTCAATCTCATCTATCACGGCACCAGTAACCCCGGCCCCTGGAATGAGAACCAGCGGGTCGGTGACAACAAGTGGACGGCCGCGATTCTGGCACGGGATGCCGACACGGGCGAGATGGTGTGGGCTTTCCAGGTGACGCCGCACGACATGTGGGACTACGACGCCGTGAACGAGAACATCCTCGTCGACCTGCCGATCAAGGGACAGACGCGAAAGGCGCTCGTGCACTTCGATCGCAATGGCTTTGCGTACACAATCGATCGCGCCACCGGCGAAGTGCTGCTCGCTGAGCCCTTCGTGCCGATGAACTGGTCGACGGGAATCGACCTGGCGACCGGCCGCCCCAAAGTCATGGAAACGAAGAAGACGGCGCAGGATAAGAACGTGAAGGACATCTGCCCGAGCCTGGAGGGTGGAAAGAATCAGCAGCCTGCCGCGTTCTCTCCGCAGACAGGACTCTTCTACGTTCCGACGAACAATCTCTGCATGGATTTCCAGGCACGAGCAGTCACGTACATAGCCGGAACGCCCTTCATCGGTGGCAATGCGCCGGAGAAGGGAGGGCCGGGAGGTTATCGCGGCGAATTCATCGCCTGGGACGCCACTACCGGCAAGAAGATTTGGGGAATCAAGGAACCCTATCCCGTATGGGGTGGTGCTCTCGCGACCGCAGGCGGCGTCGTGTTCTACGGAACGCTCGACGGCTGGTTCAAGGCGGTCGACGCCCGCAATGGCAAGGTGCTCTGGCAGTTCAAGGTGGGCTCAGGTGTCGTCGGGAATCCGATGACGTACACTGGTCCTGATGGAAAGCAGTATGTGGCGATTTATGCAGGAATAGGCGGAGACATGGGACTTCTCATCGCCGGAGATGTCGCGGCCAATCTCCCTTACGATGTTCGCGAGCGGGGAACGACTCTGCCCGATATTGCCCGGTGGACGAGCTGGGGCGGTGAGCTATTCGTATTTTCGCTGTGAGGCTGGAGGATTCGTGTTGATGCACAATCAGACGCGATGCACGTTCCTGCTGTTGAGTGCTTTGTGTGTTACCATCGCGTGCCGCAACGACAACACGGGCACAGTTGGAGACACCTCAGCGGTCGGCGCATCAGCATCTTCGACGTCGCCGGAGCAGAGTGCAACGAGTCACCTGCTGGTTGCGGGCGACAGCCTGCGTTTCGTTGAGCATCCCGAGAATTTGCCAGCCGGTTTCCCAATGCAGGTAAAGGCGCTGCCGATAAAAAATCCCTACGAGGGAAACAAGCAGGCTATCGCTACGGGCGCGCAGCTATTCGTGGGATACAATTGCCTCGACTGCCACGGAGCGGATGGATCGGGCGCGATGGGGCCCGCCTTTCAGGACGGACGCTGGCATTTCGGTGGATCACCCGGCGAGGTGTTCGAATCGATCTATCAGGGAAGGCCCGACGGGATGCCAGCGTGGGGAGGACGCATCACGAACGATCAGATCTGGATGCTTACAGCGTACGTGCGCTCGCTATCATCCAAGGATCTGAGCACCGAGAACTTTACCGGCAAAACGGTGGAACGTACAGGTCACTGAAGTGGCTGAATTCTTGACAGGTAAAGCACGTGCAGGAGAAGGAGTAGCGAAAATCAGGAGAAGGAAACTGAGGGGAATCGTATGATCAGCAGAATCTGGCACGGCTGGACCACAATGGAAAACGCGGACACGTATGAGTCTCTGCTTCGCGCAGAGGTCCTACCGGGGATTAATCGAATTATGGGCTACAACGGCGCCTATCTGTTGCGACGTGAGGCCGCCAACAACGAGATCGAATTCGTCACGATCACCCAGTTCACCGACATAGTCGCGGTGAGGGCGTTCGCCGGCAAGGACTACGGGCGGGCGGTGATTGAACCTGGTGCCGCAAAACTTCTTTCTCACTTCGATAAACGCTCTGCTCATTACGAGACGCTGCTCACACCCACGGATGTAAGAGCGCTGGCTGCGCGTATCAGCGGAAGGCACAGAGTAGTATAGGCCTTGTCCGGCTAGGACGATGGAGGTGCCGGCGGCACTCCTCCAAAGGCATTGATGATCGCGACACCCATGTTGGCGAGCGTGAGCTGAGGCTCGTTGTCCAGGATCCAGCGCTGATCCTTGTTCTCCTTGGTCATCACACAGGCCACGATGCGGTTGCGAAGGTACCATAGCGTACACTCGGTTCGAACAGCATCTGTCTCTCCGTCCTTGTGCGCCGCGCGTGCGCCCTCGACGTAGCGCTGAAGCATGAAGTCGGTGGTATTGTGCTCCAGAATATCGAGCATGGCTGAGTCGGCAGCAGGATTGACCGCCTTGCCCTGCGCCATGAGCTCGAACAGATGCGCCATCTCGTTCGGAGTGGTCACGCCCAGCCCGTACTTCACCGAGCTGTCCATCGCGATGCTCGAGTTGCGGAGAAAGCTCTTCGAATGAACGCGGGTATGTTGCAGGCCGAGCGAATCCATCTTGGCCCAGACCCGACGGATGATGATGCGATCCAAAAGCAGATTGGTCGCCGTGTTATCACTGATGGTGGACATGAGCCACGCCGCATCGTGGACGGTCAGCACCGTCCCGTTGTGCAGGAACTGGATGATCCCCGAGCCCGGCACCTGATCGATCTTGAGCACAGTGAGTGGATCATCGAGCGCCAGCTGGCCCTTTGCCACCAGATCGTACACGGTGACGAGAATCGCAACCTTGATCAGACTGGCGGTGGGAAATGTCTCGTCTCCACGCCTGTTGAGGCGCGCGCCCGTCTCGAGATCGATGACGCTGTAACCAACGACGCCGTGGTGAGCGTCAGCGATCGAATCGAGCTTTCTGCGAAGGGCGGCAGTGTCGGCACGAACGATCTGGAGTCGACCGACTCCAGACTGGCCAACACGGGTGGCCGCGCAAGCAATGACGCCTGCGAGAAGGATCGCCGCGTAGGTGGCAACCACGCGCAGTGTCCGGGAATGAGCCATGGTCGATGCGTCTAGTTCGAGGTTGACGTCGCGGTTGCGACCGAGCCTTCAGGATCGAGCGTCTTCAGCACATCACGCCACGCGAACTTCTTCCCGTTGCCCCTCACCCAGTAATCCATCCACGCCATCTCCGCGACTGATTTGAGAAGCTGATTGCGGGGGTCCGGGATTCCATGGGTGTTGCCGGGATAGACGTACAGCTCGGTCGGAACTCCGAGGCGCTTGAGAGCCATGAACAGTTCTTCCGATTGTGGGCGTGGCACGCGCGGATCCCCTTCAACGACGTGAATCATCGTCGGGGTTTTCGCGTTCCTGATGTACTTGAGCGGTGACTGATTCCAGTAGGCGTCGAAATCGTCGTACGGCAGCTTGTTGCCCAGATAGAACTGCCGGTTTCGCTGCACGTCGCTCTCGGCGTACATCGAGATCCAATTCGACGTCCCGGCTCCGGTGCTGATAGCCTTGAATCGGTTTGTGTGCGTTAGAATCCAGTTCGACCAGTGCCCACCGGCGCTCCAGCCAAGAACCCCCATTTTCGTGCTGTCGACTATCCCCTGTGAGATCAAATAGTCGACGCCGGTCATGATGTCTTCATACCCTTTCTGGAAATAATTGCCGACGATATCTGTCTTGTGCTTCTCGCCGTAATTCGTCGAGCCGCGGTAGTTGGGCATCAATACAGCGTAGCCCGCGCCGGCATACGTCTGCGCACCGTAGCCGCCGTTGAAGCCAAGCACGTCAGCGGACGCCGGCCCTCCGTGAATCGCGACGATCAGTGGATAACGAGTGCCCGCTTGATAACCCACGGGCTTGATGAGAATCCCACCAACCGCCTTCCCGTCAGTCGATTTCCAGTTGATCTCCTCTTCGTCGCCGAGTGCGAAACCTCGGATCTGCGGGTTCGCGTCGGTGAGCTGGCGCCAGCTTGGACGCACGGGGATCTGATCGACCGACGCGACCGTGAACAGCGTCGGAGGAGTGCGAGGATCGGCATAGTTGAGCAACAGCAACCTGGAATCGTCGTCCTCATTGGTATTGAGTGACGCGCGAACGTTCGACACCTGGCGAACCGTGTTCTTGTCGGTGTCGAGTGCCATCAACTGGCTCGTGGCCTTGATTCCCTCGTTGAAGTAGATGGTTTTACTATCCTTCGACCAGAAGCCGATCGTGACATCGCCATCGAAGCTCGCGCCCAGTTTCCTGAACTGGCCACCGCGGCCGTCAACCCGTCTCAGGTAGACGCGATCGTTGGTCATGCTGTATTCCGCCATGTCGTCCGGTGCCGAGAAGGCGATCCATTTGCTGTCGGGCGAGAACTCGAGATCGCTCTCGCCAACTTCGGTGTTGTTCGTCAGCCGCTCGATGCCGCCCGTCGAGGTGTCGAGCAGATATAAATCGGAATAAATGTCCTGCTCGGTGATGTTCCGCATGTAGCGATTGGCCGAAGCTCCGTGGTAGCCGATCCAGCGTCCATCGGGCGAGATGCTGAAATCGGTGACCGTAATGGTCGTGTCGTGCGTGAGTCTCGTCGCTTTCCTCGCGTCGACATCGAGCGCCCACAGGCTGGAGAGGGGCGTGGCCATGTTTCGGATGGCGACGTTGAACTTCTTCTCCACGCGGAGCTTCTCATCCTTGTCGAGGGTGTCGGCAGTGACGAAATAGATGCGCCTGCTATCGGGCGACCATTTCCAGAGGCCGACACCGGCTTGTTGGTGCGTGAGCTGCACCGGCTTCGCCGAATCAATCCCCGCGACCGGCAGCGCATAAAGCTGTTCTTCCTCAGCCTTTCCGCTGCGGTAAACGAGCGACCTGCCATCCTTGCTGAAGTCGAGCGTCGAAACGCCCTCCTTTGCATCGGTGATCTTCCGGGCTTCACCACCGTCGGGGCGCATGACATAGATCTGATTCTGGCTTGTCGGATTTGCGCCACTCGTGCCCGTGCCTCCTCCTGAAGGCGCAGAAGCAGCATCTCTGTTCGAGAGGAAGACAAAGAATTTGCCATCGCGGGACCAGCGGGGCGACGTCTCGTTCTTGTCCTTGGTGAAGGTCATCTGCTTCGTCGAGGCGAGTCCATCCTTGACCGAGACGAGGTAGATGTCCGTCTGACGCCTGGCCTGATTCCAGTCCGGGGTGGAGAGCGTGTAGAGCAGCCATTTCCCATCCGGACTCGGTGTCGGGGACCCGACCTCCCGCTGGTATTGTCTGTCCAGGAACGTGATTGGCCGGTGGGCATCTGATGATCCCGCTTTTTGGGCCAGTGCCGCGGCGGGTACCAGTGCGGCGATGAAGAGAGGATGGATGCGCATGATCGCGATTGGCGGAGAAGGATTTTGCGAAAACTTCCTTGCTGTAACCAGAGAATTGCAGCGGTAAATATAGGTTCGGAACCAGGTTAGGACTTCGACCCCCGGGCCGAAATGTGTTCAACCGGACACTTCTCTTCACGTTGGTGGCATGCGAACGCACCATCAAAACAACCGTGGTGTGTACGGTTTTTGCCTGACTCACTGACAAAACGAAACACCGCGTCGATCATCGGAGCGGTTTTTTCTTGATCCCCGATTAGGGAGAGGGAGAGGGGCAATGTTTATGAATGGATCGAAATCCAGCATGGCGACGTTCACCATCGCCGTATTGGCACTCACCGCGTGCAGCAAGAAGGAGAGCTCCAGCACCGACACGACGGCAGCGTCGAGCACTGTTGCTGCCGATACGTCCGCTATGTCAGCGGGCGCGCCAGCGGCTGGCACATGGACGGACGCCAACATCGTCGCACTGCTCGACGAGGCAAATGCGGGCGACAGCACGGCTGGCGCCGTGGCGGCAACAAAGGGGACTGCCGCTGCCGTCCGCGACTTCGGAAAGCGGATGATGCGCGATCATCATCAGCTCCGCGCGCAGGGTGAGGCGCTGGCGAAAAAGCTGAAAATTACTCCAGCGGCTCCATCGGACGACCCTGTGACACCCGCCGGGCAGAAGGAGATGGATACATTGAATTCCACCGCCAAGGGAAAGGACTTCGACAGGGCGTACATCGACGCCGAGGTCGATATTCACAAGGCGGTGCTCGATATCGCCACCAAAGCAGCGTCGCAGACGCAGACGGCGGAGCTGAAGAACCTGATTCAGAAAGCCGCACCTGTAATCAAGGGCCATCTCGACAGGGTTGAATCGATTCAGAAGACCTTGAAGTAGAAAGTTGCTCGAAGGCGTAATCTTCGACATCGACGGCACGCTCGTAGACAGCAACGACGCGCACGCCCGGTCCTGGGTGGACACGTTCGCGGATGCCGGCTATGACGTGCCGGTCGATGCGGTGAGACCACTGATCGGAATGGGCGCGGACAAGCTCCTTCCCAGAACCGTAGGAATCGGACACGACAGCGCAGAAGGAAAGAGACTGATCGCGCGACGCTCGAAAATCTTTCGCGAGCGATATCTCCCGCGGCTTCGACCCCTCAAAGGATCGCGTGAGCTCGTATTGCGCGTCCGCTCGGATGGCTTGAAGGCAATCGTTGCCACCTCGGCCAAAGAGGAAGAGCTGAAAGGCTTATTGAAAGCGGCTCACGTCGAAGACCTTATGGGGGAGAAAGCGACCGCGAGTGATGCCAAGCGGTCCAAGCCTGATCCTGATATCGTTGAGGCCGCGATCGAGGAGAGCGACATTTCGCCTGATCGGCTGGTCCTGATCGGCGATACGCCGTACGACATCGAGGCAGCGGCACGGGCACGAGTGCGCGCCATCGCCTTCCGTTCCGGAGGATGGCCCGACGAAGCGCTCAAAGGCGCAGCTGAGATATACGACGGGCCAGGCGATTTACTCGCACAATACGAATCGTCACTAATCGGGAGAGAAAGCAAGTGAGAACAGCGATAGCCGTCCTGCACGCAGTCGCGCAAACGATTCAACAAGCTGCTTCTCCCGGCGGCCAGCCAGGAGGTCCGGGCGGCCCGCGTGGACCGGGTGGCCCACCACCGGCCTTCGAGGCAGTCCCGGCTTTTTTCGAACTGCTGCGGTTCGTCGGTTCCTTCCTTGCGATCGGCGCGGTTGGATTTCGATTCGGAATCGTGCGGCAGATTCGCGGTATGTCGGACGAGGCGAAGGCAATGCTCCGCGCCGACAATGCTGCCATGCTTGGCATTGCCGGCATCATCCTCATCGCTCTATCAGCTTTGGGCGGGCCGTACGTCGATTCGATCACGAATCACAAGACGCTCGCCGAATCGCTGTCCAGGAACATGCCGCAATTCGAATTCAAGATGACGATGCTGGCTCTCGCCTTGATCGGATTCGTGCTCGTTCGGGCTGCGTCATCGGCTGGATGGATGTTGGCAGCGATCGGGATTCTTCTGGTGGTGCTTCAGCCTGTCTATACCGGGAGATTCAGCAACAAAGTAAACGCCGTCCACATCTCCGCCGCATCCACCTGGCTTGGTACGCTGCTCGTGCTGATGCTGATCGGAATCAGAGGAGTAACCAGGAGCAACACGGCCGGCACCAAACGCGCACAACTAGTCGCCGATCTCGTGAATTCCTTTTCACCTCTTGCGCTCGTGGCGTCCGCCATCGTTGCAATCACCGGTGCCACGACCGCCTGGCTGCATCTGAAGCGGATCTCGTCCCTCTGGACCACGAGCTACGGAATGGCGCTCGATGTCAAGCTCATTCTCGTGCTCTTCGTCGTGGTGCTCGGGGCGTGGAACTGGCGACGCGTTCGTCCATCGCTCGGTGTCGAAGGATCGGAAGAGACCATTCGTCGATCCGCCAGGATGGAGCTCACCTTCGCCGGGCTCGTGCTGATCGCTACTTCGGTGCTTGTGAGCCTGCCGTCGCCGAGGTAGCCTGCCGCGGCGCAGCATTCTTCACGTACTTGTCGAGCCAGTTGATGTACTCCCAAAGCAGATGGCGCTGCGTTTCGACCGCGGTGTAACCGTGTGGCTCGAGCGGGAGCTGGACGTAGCGAACGTTTCCGCCATTCCCCTTGATTGCCGCGAATAGACGCTCGGACTGGATCGGAAAGGTTCCCGAGTTGTCATCGCGCTGACCGTGAATGAGCAGCACTGGCTCGGTGATCTTGTTCGCGTAGTTGAAGGGAGACATCGTGTTGTAGACTTCCGGCGCCTCCCAGTATGTGCGCGGCTCTGACTGAAATCCGAACGGGGTGAGTGAGCGGTTGTAAGCGCCGCTCTCGGCGATTCCGGTGCGGAAGATGTGGGAGTGTGCGAGAAGGTTGACGGTCATGAAAGCGCCGTACGAGTGTCCGCCAATCCCAATGCGGTCGCGATCAGCGACGCCCATATCCACGATCTTGTCGACGGCAGCTTGCGCGCTGGCGACTAGCTGCTCGATGTAGCTGTCGTTGGGTTCCTTGCCGTTGGCACCCACGATTGGCATTGTCGGCCCATCGAGAACACCGTAGCCGTGCATGAGCAGCATCAGATAGTTCTGGCGGCCCGGCCGTTTGAACTGATACGGAGATCCGGCGAGCTGTGAAGCAGCATTCGCGGACTGGAACTCGCGCGGATAAGCCCAGAAGAAGAAGGGAAGCCGTCCCTGCGACTTGTCGTATCCCGGCGGCAGATAAAGCGTCGCCGACAACTTCACTCCATCGGGGCGCGTGTACGTGATGAGCTCGCTCTTCACGTTCGCGAAGTACGGCGCAGGATCACCCAGCTTGGTGATCTGCGTCAGTGATTTCTCGCGAAGATCGTGGACAAAAATATTCGGAGGGTCAGTCGGCGACTCGCGCTGCGTGATAATGCGAGTTGCACCGGGATCGACAACCTGGAGAACCTGTTCGTAATTCGGAGCGGTTGATTGCCACAATCTTTCCGTCTTGCCCGTCGTCAGGTCGAAGCGATCGACAAATGGCCGATCCCCTTCCGGAGAAGCTCCCTCACCTCGGAGATAGAGGTACCTGCTATCGCTCGAGCGGAGCGGGACATAGCGGTCGCTCGCTGCATCCAGCACGTACACCCAGTTCCCGGGACTGGAGTACCGATCCTCGGTGCTTCGATCCCAAATCATCTTCGTGGTGCCGCCGTTTGGAGCGGAGGGATCGATCATCCAGACGCGTTGCCTCGCGCCACGCGAAAGCCGGTCGGTCAGGAACGCGATTCTGGGAGAAACCCACGTGATTCCACCGTAACGGTATTCGGTCTGAACAAACGGTGTGGCCGCTCCCGTGAATGGCGCAGACAGGAGAGAGACCTGGTCGCGCTTCGGAACGGTGTTGCGGGGATTTCCCTTGTCGAGCGCTTCGACCATCACGAGCGTAGCCGGAGCATCGGGACGCCAGTTCACGATCCTGATTCCGGGTAGAACCGCATCGCGCGCGCTCGGCGCTTCCTCCGCGAGGCGGATATTTCTGATTTCGCGCAGAACCTTGCCATTCAGATTCCAGACCTCGGTGCGCGAGGGAAAGACATCCAGCGGGACCTGATACGAATAGGGGCGCTGCACCGTTTCAACGAGCAGATAGTCTCCGTCAGGCGACGGAGTCGCACTCAAGTGGATTCCCGGCAGTCCTATGGGTGTGATTTTCCCATCGAGACCAACCAGAGAAAGCTGGTCGGTGAAGTAATAGTCGAAGAGAGCTTCGTCGGTCGGGCTCTGGAGTAGATACTCGTAAGTGCGAGCCGGCGCCGAGCGACCGTACGATTCCTGGACGATCACGCCACTCGGGACTCCGGCTGCTTTCGGCCCGGTGCCTCGGTTGGCGGGCCACAATCTGCAGACGAAAGGCGCCTTTCCGTGGAGCCAATTGCAGCCCGAATCGTCGACGATATTTCCGCGCGCGGTGGTGAAGTTGAGTGTCGGAGGAGTCAGCCGTCGCGCCGTACCGTTGTCTACCTCAGCGACCCAGAGCGCTGTGCCTGCGGCGGTCGTTATCGTGAAGGCGAGATCCTTTTCATCGCGTGACCAGTCGAGGTCGCGGATTCTTCCCGTCAAGCCTGACCCGGCGATGTGTCGCGTGCGCCCAGTTGCGGGATCCAGAATGTCCACCGACATCGCGCTGTTCGAGATGGTCGTATAAGCGAGCTGATCTCCGGCAGTCGACCACGCTGTCGATCCAATGCGTCCACCGGTGGGTACCTGGAGCGTCCGCTCGATCCTTCCATCAATGCTGCTCACGGTTGCGGACCGAATGCCGATGTTCTCGACCCGGTAATCAGGATTCGCCCTGATCTTGCTTCCCGCGAGGTAATAAGCCGAATCGGCCATGTCGCTGATCGTGACGGAGCGTGGATCGCTTACCGTGACGAGAACCCACCTTCGGTCGGGGCTGATCGATGTGATCGGATTCGCGGGGGCTTCGAGAATCTTCACTAGATCAGCGGGCGGTGACTGGTACGTCTGCTGAGCCCAGGCTGGAATGAGCGGCGCGAGCATCAGGCACGCGATCGGCAGAACGCGACGATTCGAGAGTGTGTTCATGGAAGTGAATGGGTGGACGGGATCATGTCAGCAGAGCCGCACTTTCTACTATAAATACTGGCTGTCTGGTTTGAGTGTTGGCCAACGTTTTTCGATCCGCATGTTGACACTCCCGGCGGGACGCAGAGTGATCCTTGGCTCGATATCGGGAGGAGAGATGCCGAGATAGCGCAGCTTCCACTTTTGGGCAATCGTCGCGAGGATCACAATCCCCTCCATCCACGCGAACTGCTCCCCGATGCAGATGCGCGTCCCACCCCCGAACGGGAAATAGGAAAACTTCGGACGCATCGCCGCGACTTGCGGCTGCCATCGCTCGGGATCGAAACGCTGGGGCTGGGGGTGAAAGCGCGGGTCGCGGTGCATGATGTATTGTGACATTAGCACCATCGAGCGCGCCGGGATTCGATAGCCGCCCGCCTCGAAGTCGTTGATTGCCCGCCGTCCCACAGCCCACGCCGGCGGATAGAGGCGCATGGACTCGGCGAGGACCATCCGGGTGTACGGCAGATTTGCCAGATCGTCGGGCTGCGGCAGGCGATCGCCGAGGGAATCTATTTCGCGATGGAATCGGGCCTCGATGTCGGGATGCTGCGACAGCAGGTACCACGTCCACGACAGTGCGTTGGCGGTCGTCTCGTGACCGGCGAGGAAGATCGTCATCGCTTCGTCGCGGATCTGAGTGTCGGTCATCCTTCCGCCATCGCCTTCCGTGTCCTGGGCGAGGAGCAGCATCGAAAGCAGGTCTCCTTTGTCCTCGCCAGTCTCGCGTCGCTCGTTGATGATTCGGTAAATCGTTTCGTCGAGACGTGAGCGTGCTGCCTCGAACCGCTTGATGTAGGGGAGCGGCAACTTCTCCAACAGCTCGCTGAACGGAAGAATGCCGATGTTGAACGCCTCGAACGTGGTGGTGAGAGCTTCTCCGATCTCGGCGGCTTCGTTCTCGACATCAGCACTGAAGAGCGTCTTCGCCACGATCGCGAGAGTGAGCTTCATCATCTCGTCGTGGACATCGATGACGCTTCCATCGGTCCACCTCGAGCGAGTCCGGGCTGCGTACTCCACCATCGATCTCCCATAGGCGGCGATGCGATCACGGTGAAATGCCGGTTGCGCCAGGCGTCTTTGGCGGAGATGAAAATCACCCTCGCTGGTAAGGAGTCCTTCCCCCAGTACACGCTTGGCGCGCACGAGCGCGCGGCTCTTAATGAAGTTCTTTTGATTCGTGACGAGCACGTCGCGAATCAGATCCGGATGGTTGAACAGGTAGATCCGCTCGTTGCCCACCCTGAAGAAGACGACGTCTCCGTATTTCTGCGCCGATTCCACCATGAACGGGAGCCGGCGTCGGGCGAACTGGATCAGCGTGTAACCGGGGAAGCGCGTGCGTGGTCCTGGCGGCGTCCGCCTATCGGGCGCTTTGCTCGGCATCGCGTGAGCGTGACCAATGTGACTCAAGCCATCTGACTGTGGCGCCGCTGACTATGGAGCTGAGCGCGATCGTCGCAGTCACGTCGCTCGTCCAATGCTGGTCTTCATACACACGATCCCACGCGACGAGGGCGACGAGGCTGCTGCAGAGAGCAGTGACGGGGCCCGATTGAGTCTGCATGGAGATTGCCTGTGCGATGGACGTGACGTGCGCGACGTGCGCCGATGGGAATGAATGCCAGTCGCCATTGGCGGTAAAGGGTTGAAAGCGATGTGAATTCCCTTCGACGTGGGGCCGCTCGCGACCGACTATTGGCTTGAGCGCTGATTCGATGAGGTCGGATGCGACATATGCCGCGGCAGTGTTGAGCGTTCCAGTGGCGAGCGATTCGCGACCAGTCAGCAATGCAGTGACGTATGTGAGCGCCATCGCCGGGACGAGTCGCTTTGTCGTCCCGAGGGAATTTACTGCTTTCGCGAAATGATCGAGAGATCGAGTGTGTGTCTGGAGCGCCCACTCCCGCATCTCGGGGTCTAGCGCAACCGACGCGGCGATCCCGGCCGGTACGATCCATGCTCGCGCAGACATCCGCTCCCGAACAGGATGCGATACGGAATCCTTCTGGGCGGCCGCGGTGTTTGAGAGTAGAAGCAGCTGGCCGATCGTGATTACAATGACATTCGATCGCATGAATCAGAGTAGATGTGGGAAGGTCTGGCGGCAAGGAGAGCTGACACGGTGGCTCACGCTGCCAGTCGTGATGCTCTCAGTCGCGGCCTGCACCGAGCATGGCATAACAAGCCCGATTCCAACACCGGGCGAGAGCGGCATCCATCCGGGTTTCGATACGAGCATTTATCCCGGCGATGCAACGATGAGCGCATGGCTGAAGCCATCCTCGCCATATGAATGGGTCGGCTACTACCTGCAGGCTCCGTGTCATCGGGATCCATCGTGGATGGGAAAGCGCGCGACTCTTACATCGATGGGTTGGGGACTCGCCGTACTGTACGTCGGACAGCAGACGTTCGATGGAGTACCGGACATCGAACTTCCACTGGTCTTCGATCGTATCGTACCGACGCAAGCGGATTCCCTCCCACGCGCGCGTGCCGGCATCATGGTTTCCCCGACGCTGGCTGAGCTGGAATCCGGTGCAGTCACGTGCTCGCGCACGCTTCTCACGACGGACCAAGGCAGCACCGACGCAATCGACGCCGTGACGAAAACCGCTTCCGAAGGATTTCCGGCCGGCACCGTGATTTATCTCGACCTAGAGCACATGGATTCAATCCCGGCGTCTATGGATTCGTATTATCGTGCCTGGGTACAGCAGATCCTCGCCGACGGAAGATTCAGACCGGGTATCTATGTCGACAAGTCAAATGCCGCCGCGGTCTACGAGGGGGTGCGCCGCGCCTACGCCGATATGAACGCAATCGGCTCGGCCGTTTTCTGGGTCACCAGTCCATCCGGCTTTTCGATCGACAAGCCTCCGCACCAGGTGGGATTTACCTGGGCGAGTGTATGGCAGGGCGTGTACAACGTGACGCAGATGTGGAACGGCGCGAGTATCAACATCGATGTTGATGTGGCGGCGATGAACTCGCCTTCCAACCCGTA
>WNGI01001276.1_pt1 | contig 35219 bp, 29 predicted proteins | sample 5400621 | NCBI WGS metagenome assembly WNGI01 (sample SAMN13153374, study PRJNA577476) | soil metagenome | isolation source: 20 cm soil or saprolite under Garry oak tree replicate 1 | place: USA:California | collected 2016-06-15
CCTGGAAAAAGAACATGCAGGTCGTCCACATCGCGGGCGTGCCGCCAAACCAGGGCAGGAGATATTTCCCAAGCAGAAGCTGAACCGCAAACAACAGAAAAGCGCCAAGAAAAATACTGACCCAGTATGGCCGCATCGCGGCCTGTCGGCGCCTTTCGCTCTTTCGGATTGGGGAAAACGCTGGTTGCTCGAGTACGACACTTGCCGAATCTTTCAGCATGAGAATCCTCACGTCTCGGTGAGCTCTCCTAGCAAGCACCGCTGTCAGCTTTGCTCTTTTGCCCAAGTTCACCCTGAACCATCGTTAAGGCATAAAGAAACACGCATATCAATATCGCAAGCAGATAGAAATGTCCGGGAATCACAAAGACGGACATCGGCGCCACGAATAACAATGCTGATAGCACTGCAGTTGCCAGCGCGAAGGGCTCACCAGCTCCGTCTCGGCCGATGAACCGGTTGAGCGTCAGAACGATCGGGATCAGCAAGATGCTCAAATCGTGAATGAATAAGTAATAGCTCACCACTACGCTCGCGGTGATGGCGAGAACGAGCGCGGCGTCCCCTTGCCACTGCCCGCGACCACGCACCCAAATCAATATCAGAATAAGCAATGACAGCAGGATTGTGACGGCTTGGAGCCATAGCCACGGCGCCCGCGAACTCGCCAGTCCGTAGATCAGTCCTCGGAGATTGGCCATTATGGTTATCCGGAGAGGAAAATTGATTGCACCCGTTGCCCCAGGCAAGCCCGCTCCTACTGAGAGCAGTGAACGTCCAAATACTACCGATTGCGACCAACCTATCGTAAGCAACGAAAGAAGGGAAACCAGCATAGCAGAAGCCGCGAAGCCCTTCGCAAATCGCCACCGCCGCCAGAGCAGGAAGAGCAACACGATTGGAGTAACGATCTGGAATTTGAATAAACCGAGGCCGATCAGAAGGCCTCGTACAAACTCCCGATCCTGCTCCACCGAGACTAGCGCCCCGGCCAGCAAGACTAAAAGCAGAATCGAATCCTGCCCTTGCATGAGTGCCAAAGAAACGGGGTAGAAACCCAGGAACAGCGCTGGCGGAAGACCGGACCACACGCGACTTAAACCTCGCATTCTCGGTTGCAACAACAAGAAAGCCACAGCCAGCAGAAGCAGGTTGAGAAACAAAAACGCTAGATAAGCTGCGCGGTACGGAAGCAGCGAAAATGGCACAAACAGCAGAGCTTGATACGCCGGCCGGATAAACGGCACCGCAAGCTCGTCATTTGAGACCAGCATATTTTGTAAATAGGTTTGCTCTGCGTAATCGTACAGTTGAGTGCGATGACCCGTTCGAACCATGTAACCCGCGACATAGAGTTGCCGGAAATCCGCATGTCCCCGCAGCGCATTAGGAAAAAATGTCAACCATCCCAGAAACTGAATGCAGAAAATAATTGGCAAGACGCCTAGAAGAGCATCCTGCACATAATGTGTTCTCCTGGATTGCTTTGCCTCAGACACTGTATCTGTGCTCGTTAGCATTCCTTCGACATCCAATGCGGGTCAAAATTCAGGGACAAGGGAAATCATTGCGAACCATAAAGAAAAACCGCCATTCGCTCGGCGATTGCAAAGTTTTGCAGCTTCGATATTCGCGCAGAATGAAATCGGCCACAGCATCGTGCGTGATTGCAGTCAGTGGAGTCCCGGGCCAGGAACGAGGAATTTTCTCTGTAAACCCGGCTTCAAACAAAATCACGCGTACCCGCTTAGACGAAAGTTGCGACAGGATTTCATCAGCTTGCTGCGCTGTGTGCATTCCCGGCTGAAAATAATCGTAATGGGTAGGACTGTACGTGGCGGTCAGAAAATAATAAAGCGGCAAATAGGGATATACCACAATGTGTTCACCAGGCGACACGTGTGCTTGAACATAATCCACAACAGTATCTTTGCCGGGAACTGTGATCTCTCCTCTGCGGGTGGTCACGTGATGCGCGCCGATTGTGCGGATCAGCAGCGCCATCCCAAACAGCGAAAACGCGATCACGATATAAGCTGTGATGCCGGACCTGAGTTTTCTGTAAACTTGGCCCGGAATATCCCTGCCATCGATCAGCCAGGCGAGAGCTAGCGCAAACAGCGGAAATAGATATACGAAGTGAATGATGTCGGCGCGCCCGATTACGACAGAAAGCAGCAGCCCGCTTATCGCCGCGATAGTCAGCACGTAGTAATTGGCCTCCCACTGTGGCGCTTGGCGTCGCACCATCCGTACGAGCCAATAGGCCAGCATTCCAACCGCAAGGATGGGCAACAAGGGAATCAAAAAACAAGGGCTCAGCGCGACAACCGTAATCACGCGAACTACCCATGATCCGCTTCCAAAGAGAGTTTGGCGTGTTTCGTCCGACCAGTTTTGATATCCATACGGGACATGGTTCGCGAGCGAATAGTGCCGCAGCGGCCACAACCAGTCCGCCAACATTAGGGATAAGCTGTGCTGTGCGCTGAAGTACGCCAATGGCAGGATGAACGGCCAAGCGAGCCCAATTGCTAGATAAAAAATGCAAGCTCTTGTTAAAGATCGACCGCCAAGTGAGTGAACCGCCAGCAAGCCGGCGCACAACCCGAGCCCGAGTCCGGTACCCTTGGACTGCTCGAAAAGAAATGTCAGTGCAATGAAGGATCCGGCTGAAAAGGCCCATGTACGGCCCGATGTCTCGATCAGGCGCACGGCGCAGTACACCGCCAGACAGGCGCAAAGCGTACTGTCCCAATTATGAAGTACCAGGAATCGGTAGGGCAGGGTAGCCACTGTAACCATGGCCGCGGTAAGGAGTGCAATTCGGCGAGAGCACACGCGCCGAGACAGCAAATAGGTGATACTCGACAGCACCGATCCAACAATAAGTAGCGTGGTCCGTGCCACAACAATCGAGCTGCCAAAAATTCTAAAAATCAGGGCGAGGAAGTAGTACGAGCCCGGAGTAAAGAATGAGAAGAAATCCCGGTACAATACCTCGCCACTGAGAATGCGTTGCGCGCCTTGCAAGATGATGCCCTCATCGGGATCCATGGTGGTGTAACGGCGGAACAGAAACAAATAGAAAAAGCTGATGAGGAACAGAAACGATGCAATCGCTCGATCAGAGGAATACTGCTCAGGAATACAGATGGACTGCTCTCTGAGCAGCGCTGCCTGAAAGGGCGATGCCGATGTTTCACCCTCGGATTGAGCGCATACTGTCAATGGGAACGCTCGAAAGCATCTGTGACCGGCTAATTATATGCGCTGTCGGCGTTGTCTTAAGCGTACCGTGGCAGGCTCCCGCATCCCCTCTGTCAATGTTCCAAACGGGTAATGTTGGTCGGCCAGGCGGAGCCCGATCACGATTTACCTCCAGGCAGCTCGCGTGTCTGGATACATTTGTCCACATTTCAGACCGATAATCTCGTGCTGGTTTACACTGTCCCGGTTCCGCCGAATCTGAAGGCGAAGCACTTCCACCCCAACAACCCCATTGCCAACCTCAGCTTACGTCGCATCCGTCATCTGGCATCGCAACTGCTCAGCTCTTAATAAGTTTCCCTCCCCGCTAAGAACGAGCTTTGGACCTGATTTTCATGCACCCGCGTTGCCGATCAGTGAGAATATTTCCTTGGTCGGAGGAAATCCTTGCGGTTCAGTCGGAACCCTCAAACGACTGCTACGGACGTGAATTTTGAACCAAAAGTCGGTTTAAAAGATCTCCCCGCTGTTGCTGCCCCGGAACTGCAGGTCGCAGCCTCACATACAATCCATGTTTCTGTCATCATTCCGTGCCTCAATGAGGCGAAGTCGATCGCACTCTGTATAGATAAGGCTTTTGCAGCCTTTCGAAAGCTAGGAATTTGCGGCGAGGTCGTCGTATCGGATAACGGCTCCACCGACGGATCCGTCGAGATCGCCGAGTTCCATGGCGCTCGAGTGGTGCATGCGGTCTTAAAGGGCTATGGAAACGCGCTGCGCAAGGGAATCGAAGAAGCCAAGGGACAATTCATTGTCATGGGAGATGCTGATGACAGCTACGACTTCTCCCAGATTCCGCTCTTCGTTGCCGAGTGGCGCGCAGGTTCCGACCCGCTATCACAGGCATCCTGAACAATTTTTTCCATGCAGGAATCGGTGATGCATACTGCGGTATGCGAGGTTTCACCAAGCGCGTCTACGAGAGAATCGATCCTCGGACCACCGGTATGGAATTCGCGCTCGAGCTTGTCATCAAGGCGGCAAAATTGGGCGTGCCAATCTCTGAAGTTCCAGTAACGCTCTGGCCTGACAAGCGCGGTCGGCGACCCCATCTGAGGACATTCCATGATGGCTGGCGAAGTCTTCGCTTCATGCTGCTATACGCGCCGAACTGGTTATTTATTCTTCCCGGCGGCACACTATTTCTGCTTGGACTGGGATTAGTATTTTGGTTGCTTCCAGGGCCCCAGCACGTTGGGCATGTGAACTTCGATGTTCATACCATGCTTTTCGGTATGATGTTCGCATTGCTTGGGACCCAGATCATCGCAACCGGACTCTTCGCGAAAGTATTTTGTTACGCGGAGAAATTCTCCGCCAATCGTTCGCTCGAGAGGTGGCTGCGACGGGTAAAGCTGGAACAGGGACTAATACTTGGAGCCGCCCTGGCTGTGTTTGGGGCGGCAGGATCTTGGTGGCTGGCCTGGAAATGGGCAGCCGGTGGCTTTGGATCGTTTTATCAGATTCGCTCCGTTATTTTCTTCTCCTTGTGGTTCTTCATCGGCGTGCAAACGATTTTTTCTTCTTTCTTTCTCAGCATGCTGGGAATCAGCCGTGGAACCTACATCGGCGACTACGACAAGGACCGATAAGTTGCGCTAAGCGCTTACAGGACGAAGGCATGGAGTCGCAAACGGGAAAATTCTCGTTGATTGGCACGTTCCATGAGAAGCTGGTCTTCGGCCGCCGAGTCAGAGTTTTAGCTCGCCATCTAGCCGCTCTCATCCCGGCTCGTGCACGAGTTCTCGATGTCGGTTGTGGAGATGGAATGATCGACCGCCTCATCATGGAACAAAGGCCTGATGTGTCGATCGAAGGCATTGATCCGCTCGTCCGCCCACATACGCACATTCCTGTTAGGTCATTCGACGGCGAACGAATCTCTCATTCTGATTCTAGTTTTGACGTTGTCATGTTCGTCGATGTCCTTCATCACACACCAAATCCTTTGGTCCTTCTGATGGAAGCCGTTCGTGTTGGTAGTATGATCCTGATTAAAGATCATTTTCGCAATGGTCTGTGGGCTGGGACAACTCTGCGCCTCATGGACTGGGTCGGCAACGCTCGTCATCGGGTGGCCCTTCCATACAACTACCTGTCAAAAGCAGAATGGGAGGCGGCCTTCGACCATCTGGGCTTGAGAGCCAAGGATGTGAATTCGTCACTGGGGCTGTATCCGCCTCCGCTGTCCTGGATTTTTGAACGCGAACTCCACTTCGTCGCGAGATTTGAGAAGGGTTGAGATACAGAATCCTCTAGGAGATTGCTCCAGCAGGCGAACGCAGTTTCAGCAAACATCTAGTTTATTGCCGAATGGAGATTGCAGGCTCGAGTGCCGGTCTTTGAAGTAGTCGATCAACTCCTGATTTCTTGACGGCCCCATGTCACGTGCCCACACGATCGAAGCGTGATCAATGTCGGCTTCGTTGTAAACCCACTCCCAGTTCCGACTATGGTCGGGGCCATAGCGCACGATGATGAGATGGCGCCCTCCGCGCGCGTTCATTTCGGAGGCTATGCGTGCTCGATCCAGGAGCTGAGGGCCCAATGCGCCCGTAGCTGACCAGATTGGTGAAACAAGATGAAGATGGAGAGGTGAAGCAGCCAAACGTAGAAAGAAGAGCACCACGGCAATCATTGGAACCGCGCGGACGATGAAAAGCCCGGTTTTTCTTTGCCTCCAGCGCCATCGACGGACCCGTTGCAACGACCGTAGCACCAGTGCGTATAGCGCAGCGGTGAACGGCGCTGCGTACTGCGGACTAAAATAGACGGTCAACATAAAGCCGGTAAACCCGCTCAGGCATACCAGCAGCAGAAAGAGCGTGTTCGGACTGATGTCTCGCAAGGACATGCCGCTAGGCAGGGTAAAAACGGCAATGCACAGAGGCAGCGTTAACAGAGGGCCAAGGAAGAAGGTCCATAGATTTGCCGTCCGGACCAGAACTGTCCCGAAAGGATGCAGACGAGCAGATTGATAATGTGCGAAGGCGTCGCCCGAGTAAAAATTTTGCATTAGCGCGTGATTGTAGTGAGTTATGGACCGAAGTGGTTGCCACGGAAAAACAGGTATTGGATCATAGGCTTGCATGTTCGCGACGTACGGTGGAAGCAGCGGGCTCCCTGTCGTTCGCCAGCAGTAATACATCGTGGCTCCTGCCCCAATCATCAGTACGATGCTGAGCGGCAAGATCACCGTCTTGAATTTCTGCCGCAGAGGTGGCGAAGTCTTTGCCAATATCCAGAGCATGAGAGCGACCCCGACCGGGGCACACAGAAATAAGCTCTCATATGGGCGGCTGTTCATTAGGATCGCGATTCCGAATCCCATGACCGCCGCATCGCGAATACGCTGGCGACGCTTGATCCGAGGTAAGGCACCAAGGACCAGCGCCCCGCCAATAGCCGCTGCAGCCCCTCCCCAATAATGGTGCGCCCAATAACTAAACGTGCCCAGCAGCGGGATCGCCAGCATTCCCCCCGTCAGGGCGCAAATGGGCGCGACCCAGGCTTGCAGCATCCAGCAAATCGCCGCGCACATGAGTCCGGCGCTGAGCCAGACACCCCAGAATGGATTCCCGAAGAGAACCTGACCAATTGCCAGAACAACGCCTTGGGCCGGATAGTACTTCGCACAGTACGTGGGTTTCCAATTAACGTGAAACGTCTCGAAGTGGACCCACATCGGATGCGTTGGATTGGTGAGTCGCCCGTGTGCGAACGTGTCCCCCATCAACAGGTAACTGAACTCGTCATGAAATCCGGGAGAAGGAATATGCAGTATGGGGAGCGCCATCGCGTGCACTGCGAGAGCGGTCACCCCGACTGCTACAACCGCCATTCGTCGGCGGCGGGAAAGTCTGGCAAACGGCCGCTCCACTGCCTGAAAAAAACGGGATCCTGTCGTCGGAGCCGCAAAGGCAATGACCACCGCTACCAGAACTAAGCCACACTCGATTAAAAACATGCAGTGAGATGCTCCGGGCCGGTCTCTATCATGCTGATCACGGTAGGGTGTTCGCGCACCCAGAATTCCTAGTTGGGCACGTCACCTTTTTGAGTTCCTCGCCTGAGTATATGGCGGTGAGCGGCATTTCCAATGCCATTCTTGGTGCGCTCCGGTTGCTAATAGGCGTGACGGTGTATATGTTGGTTTCATGGAGAACAGGCCACCGTTCCCGAAATTGGCCTAGCCGGGGTATGACCCCAAAGGGTTCAGCTTTGGAATGAAGTCCCAACGAAATTCTGCTCTGCGGGTTCCAATCTCGATTCCGAAGTACTGCGCGCCCTGCTACGCTCCGTAACCAAGGCCACCCAGGAACTGAGGTACAGCAAGGCGGCAATTATGTGCAACGAACGAATCCCCGTCCATAGCGCCATGGACTCGAGCATTCCCCCGATCATTGCTCCCATGAGATTTGAGCCTAATGCCTCGGCAGGAAAGCCCTGCGCCGCAAAGCTACGGATGAACACGATACCGGCAAAAAATACCGGGAGGCACAGCACCAGAGTTGAAGTCAGCACCTTCATCCAGGGCGACGGAAGCAAAAATTTCTGCAGCGGGATGGAGTAACTAGCCGCAATCGTCACGAAAATTCCAGCATAGGCAAAGCTTAGCGGAAAGTGGGGGACAAACCTTACCAAAATATTGGCGGCCACGATCAACAACAGCAACCCACCGATGACGATCGAATTGACGAGCCAGGTGGTTCCAAACAGGAGCGCCATCTTGCTGATGATTTGCGCCTCCAGCAACATGAAACCGGCACCCAGAAAAAAGAAGTGCCAACGAAGGGAAGAGCCTCCTGCTGCACCCGTATCGCGCAGAAGCACCCAACAGAGCAGTACCAGAGTGGCCGAAATCACGACAACCGATAATGGCAGACCCGGCTCGTGCTGATAAAAATACGGCCAGTTATCCGTTGTCACAGTGGCTGGCACCATCTCGAAGCCGCCGTGCTGGGCTACGAAAGCTGCGAGTCGCGGGTCCGATAGCGCTTGAGCAATGCGCGCCTCTGACCCGCTGATGAAGAACCGTCCCCAGTTTGTGAGCGAGTTGCGCTGGACCTCTAGCTGCACCGGAGCGCGGCCAAAGACCCTGCGCAGCACGCCATCTAGCCGGCCCGCAATCCACGGGGTCATAACCTGGAACTTTACGATGAAGATTCCGTCTGGCCGCAATAGCTGCTTGGCCGCCTGAAGAGCTTCCAGCGTATAGACGTAGTTGTCAATCCGTATATTCGTAAAATGAGAGCTGTTCGTATGCGAATCGAGAAGGGAAAAAACAATTAGGTCAAAGCGCTCAGGGGCATTCTGGATATAGCTTCTCGCGTCGTCCTGAACTATCCGAACGCGGCGTGAACTATAGGGTTTCTCAAAATGGTACTGCCTCCCCAATTTCACAATCAGCGGATCGATCTCCACTGCCGTTACTTGTCCCGCGCCGTTGCGAAGCGCCGCCGCCACGTCGTTGCCCATTCCAGAACCCAAGACCAGCACCGAAGGAGGCTTTGGATAGAAGTGGTAGGGAAGGTTGTAAGCATTCCATTCAATTGGAACCTTGTCGAATAGTTTTGGGTGTGAGGCAACAAATTCAGGGGAAAGATCGACGATTTGTTGAAACCAACTGTCATTCGTATTCAGATCATATCCGATGATTTTCCCAGCATCACTTCGGGGAAATAACGTCAGCTTCTGGTACGGTGACCAATAGACGGTGCCGTGCTTCTCACTAGCGAGGCTGAGCAGGCCGATCGTGGCCATAAAGGCGAGGACCGTCAACCAACGCAGTCGCGGGAGCTTCCATAATAGAAACACCAGCAGTAGTCCCGCGACGATGAACCAAATCATCGGCGGCTGATAGAAAAAGCAAAGCAGCGTATAGAGCAGGATTCCCAGCAAACTGGCCAGGACGTTGAGAGTATAAGCAAGGATCCCACTCCCGGAGTTTTCGAGATGCCATCCTACAAGCTGACCGAGCGGAATGAATGAGAAACAGATCAGGCTGAAGATGGGTACGATAACAGCAATGGCAGCTGCAAGCAGCGGAAACGAGAACTCCGCCGGCGCACCCCACAGATTAGTCTCAGAACTCGCACCCACAAATGCCGGAATCGATCTCATCAGCACTCGCAAGCCCGGCCAGGGAAGTGTGACAACGAGGGTGAGACTAAGTAGAGGAACAATCATGGTCAGCAAATTGGTCCGGCGCCGGGATAAATAGCATCCCAACCCAAAGCCCAGGAAGCAGGCAATCAGCACAAAGTTCTTAAAGTAGGCAAATATGCGAATCTCGGAGGAGATCCAGCGAATCACGAGCAACTCAAAGAATAGCGACAGCAAACTCCATAGGATCAGGCTCCGCCAGGAAAAACCTCCTAAAGCCTGCGGAGAAAATTCCCATTTTTCTGACCAGCTTGCCCGCAGTCCGGATGAGTCGCCACTCTGCTTCGCGTGGAAAAGGGCGACCACAAAGGCGTTCGCCAGGATGAGCCCGACGACGACACAGCCAAACGCGGCAATTAAACCCCAGTGACCCGACTGCGCGGGGGTTCCGTCCTGGCCCAGGGCAGGACTACCAAGCCAAAAGACAATTCCGAACGTTAGCGAAAATCTGCCCATGTAATCACTCCTTAGTTGTGGCCGTCCCCGCATACTGCACCAGCCTCGGTGGCTTCTCATCAGCTTCCAACAACCATACGTTGCGAACTTTGAAGTACTGGATTAATTCTTCGTTCTTCTCTGGGTCCATGTCGCGTGCCCAGACCACTTTGGAATTGTTAATCTCGGCATCGTTGTATACCCACTCGGCAAATGCGTTGTGGTCGGTCCGATAGCGAACAATCATGAACTGGCCCCAAGCCAGCCGCTTTAGCGGCCTTTCACATTTTTCAAAATAGCATTAACAAATCCAATTTCCCTCAGAAGCAAGCTCATCACCAGTTCACGTGTGTTTCTCTATTCTGCCGCATGAAAACGAATTGCTGCAGTGCTGAGATCAGTTCGCTGGACACGAAATCGGCCAAGTGCGGCGGAGCGGCCCAACTGCGTGTGGTTTGGACGAATCAGGCAGGGCAAACGATTGTATACATTTGTTCACATTTGCTGGGGAAATGACCGGCCTGGTTCGCCCGGCTACGGTTTCCCGCCGAGTTCAGCACGTGAGTGTAAGTCCATGAAATTGAACCAGGAACAAAGGTTTCGGCGATCACCACCGTCTGGCATTGCAACTGCAATAATACTGTCCTGAGAAGCACCACGAAGCCTTCCCCGCGGTGAGGCATGCGCTCCACGCTAGAGACCAGCTTCCGCGACAAGTCGCGTTCTGAGACTTGGGACTCCGCCGAGGCGGCCAAACCCCATCAGATCGAAGTGTCGGTTGTCATCCCGTGCTTGAACGAGGCGCGCTCGATTGGATTCTGCGTAGATAAAGCCATAGCCGCTTTCCGCGATACCGGTATTGCGGGAGAAGTTGTGGTGGCTGACAACGGTTCCAGCGACGGATCGATGGCAATCGCGGAGCAGCACGGCGCTCGGGTCGTGCGCGCAATATTGAAAGGCTACGGCAGCGCACTGCGCAAAGGCATTGAAGACGCCAGCGGCGAATTCATCATCATGGGTGACGCGGATGGCAGCCACGATTTCTCTGAAGTTCCGCGCTTCGTGAGCAAATGGCGCGAAGGATACGAATTCGTCATCGGCAATCGTTTTCAGGGCGAAATTAAGGAAGGAGCAATGTCCGCGCACCATCGCTTCCTGGGAACGCCTGTGCTCTCTGCGTTGCTGAATTTATTCTTCAGAGCGGGGGTCGGAGACATTAACTGCGGAATGCGAGGTATGACCCGCGAACTCGCCCGCCGTATCGACTTCCGCACCACGGGAATGGAATTTGCTTCCGAGTCACTGATTAAAGCCACTAAGGCTGGCGCGCGCCTGGCCGAAGTTCCCATCACTATGTGGCCCGATCAGCGAAATGGCCCGCCGCACCTGCGAACTTTCCGCGACGGCTGGCGTCACTTGAGATTCATCTTTCTTTCCGCGCCAAATTGGTTATTCCTCATGCCCGGTGCATTGCTACTCGCGGTTGGAATTGGCTTGGTTTTATGGCTGCTCCCCGGTCCTCGTTTCGCGGGTAAGATAGGCCTGGACGTTCACACCATGGCGCTGGGCATGATGCTGGCGCTTTCGGGAGTCCACGTCATCTCGATTGGCCTCTTCGTAAAAGTCTTCTCTTATACCGAAAAGCTCTCTCGTAACCAGCGCACGTTGGCTGCCTGGTTGAAGCGCGTCAGGTTGGAACATGGATTAATACTCGGAGGTGTTTTGGCTCTCGGCGGCTTTGCGGGGGACGCGACCGTTTTCTGGCAATGGGCAGCAAGTGGCTTTGGTCACCTTAGATACTTTTTTCTTCGGTGTTCCTCAGCATGCTGGGAATCAATCGTTCGACCTACATTGGCGACTAGTCTAAAACGGTTTCTCCCAGACCACTGTGATGTACTTGTTGTTAAATCCATCGCGTAAGGTTGACCAGAGTCGTAGGAAAAAATGCGCAGGATGCTGAATGTAGAACACAGCTAGATGGGGGCGCAAATTAGTGCTCCGTGCTTCCTGGCGCGTGGCAATTCTGAGTGGACTATAAGGCTGTATTTGACTATGTGAGCTCAAAAATTTCAAAGAGCACGTCTCCCCCAAGCGCCGGAACGTTCGGAAGGAAAAATTCGATTTGTGGTGAGGATTTGCGTCAACTGAGGGTGTAATGGGAACGGAAGCAATCAAGCGTCCGCCTGGGACGAGTAGCGAGACTAAATGTGCGAATAAGGCACGCGGGTCCTCGACATGCTCGATTGTTTCCAGGGAAACTATGTTTTCAAAGTGGCCCGCCGATTGAAATTCTAAAGCATTTGAACACACGAAAGATACCCGCTGCCGTCCGTATTTTTCGACGGCATACTGGACTGCCGGACTGCTGATGTCTACTCCAACCGCTTTGGTGACCACTGGACTGTCCGACAGCAAGGCAGTCCCGTAACCTACTCCGCAAGCGATATCCAGAACGGATCCGGGAACGAGGTTGTCTTTGGCGAATCGATATCGATCAAGATGCAGTCGCAGTGTTTCCGAGCCCGTAGTTTCGTCGGATCGGAGCTCGTCCGGAACTATTCGCTCAAGCGAATTGGGGTCGATGCTATTCGTCATAGCCGTACGTCGGATTCACAACCCTTGCCGTGCCTCTCGCCCACGAATTTGGCGGGAGCTGCCACAATCGATGTTCGAGGGGAATCAGGGTTGCGCAAACCACCGCTGAAACCCCACCACAATAACCGAAAACCCCCGTCTGCGTGCGAGCTGGATACAACCACGTTCCAAAGGCTCGAACCAACGCTCACCAACATTAGGGAAGATGAAAGCGAGAAGGATCGACAATCTCGTCAAAATGAATTCAATCCGAATCATTTGAGATACGGGTCCGCGTCTGCCCACGCCCATGTGCAGTGGCGAGTACCTCTGCCATTCCCCTGGAATATGGGAGCAGCCTCGGCGGCTTCTCATCAGCTTCCAGCAACCACACGCTGCGATCTTTAAAGTACTGGATTAATTGCTCGTTCTGCTCCGGGTCCATATCCCGTGCCCAGACTACTTTGGAATTATCAATCTCGGCATCGTTATATACCCACTCGGCAAATGCATTGTGGTCCGGCCGATAGCGAACGATCACGAGTTGATTCCCAGGAAGTTGCTCGAGCTGAAACAGAGTGGCTGCCCGTCCGAAGCTGTTTGGGCCTCGCTGGTCCCAAGCTGGCACGTGAGACTGGGAGAGGGGGATATGCAGCCGCCCAGCAAGGCTCGCAGCCAGGAACATTATCACCCAAATAGCTGGAATTCCGCGCACTATGAAGAGTCCTGCCGGTTTGTCCCATGGGCGCCAGGATCGAAGGCGTCGCATAGAAATTAGCACGAGCGCAAGCGCTACGCTGGTGAGTGGGGCTGCGTAATGAGGTGAAAACAGCGTAACCTCAAGACCCACAACACCCACCAGAAACGTGAAGAAAACCACGATCAGGAATCGCGTCTGCGTGCTGATGCTCCGCCACTTGAAACCATAGGGCAAGATGATACTCAGCAGCAGCACAGGAAGGGTCAGAGCGGGTCCGAGAAAGAACCTCCATAACCAAAGCGATCGGCCGAGCAAAGCGTACAGAACTCCCTGCCAGGAACGATTGGAGATGACTCCCTGGACTCCGTCGCTATAAGCATCCTGTATGACCTTGTGGTTATAGCTTGGTGGCTGCCTCAGCGGTTGCCAAATCAGGTACGGCAACGATGAATATGTTTCTCGCTCCACTTGATAGGGCGAGCGGAAAGGACTGCCGGTCACGCGCCAAAAATAATAGCCGGTAGTGGCGCACCCGAGCGTCAGCACCAGGCACAAAGGGACAATTGCGCGCAGCAATTTGTCCCGCAAAGTTGGTCCAGACTTGCGGGACAACCATATGAGCAATGCAATCCCCATCGGTAAGCTGAAAACGAGACCTTCATATGGACGGCTGTTCGCGAGGATTGCCAGCCCCACACCCATGATTATCGAGTGGCGCAGATGCGGGAAACGAGTGATTCTTGGGAGAGCGCCGATCACCAGTGCTCCTCCAATTGCGCCCGCTGCCCCACCCCAGTAGCTGTTCGCCCAATAACCGAGCACTCCGAACCGAAGGACGGCCAGGAAGCCACCGAGCAATGCCCACCCAGCGGGCAACCATCCCTGTAACATCCAACAGATTGCACTGCACATAACCCCAACGCTGAGCCAGACACCCCAGAAAGGATGCCCGGTGATGATTTGGCCCGCTGCCAGAATCAATCCCTGTGTAGCTGGGGCATAGCCCTGGTAAGTTGGCTTCTGGATTACGCTGAAAGTTTCGAAATGGACCCACATCGGGTGAGTTGGATTGGTGACTCGGCCGTGAGAAAAGGTATTCGCTATGAGGAGATATCCAAACTCATCATGAACGATTGGTTCCGGGACATGCAGAATGGGCAGAAGTACGATCCGAAGGAACAGCGCCGCGAATCCCACCACGGCCACGCTGAGCCTCCGCTTTTCTGCCAGCCGGGAGAATCCCCGTTCCAGGCGCTCGAAATACTGCGAGCAGACCGTCGGTCGCACGAAGGCGACGAACACAGCAAGTACCAGCAGAATGAACTCAATTAACAGCACTTGTGATATATGCCTTGTATGGAGGAGTTCGAGTTGCCTCGTGGCAGACCGTGTCCTTCCGCACCATAAACAGANNNTTCAATAGCTTTGAAGCTCCCCGTTCTGCTGTGAAGCGGGTTATGACTGCGTTCATGGAGTCACACTGATTTCAAAGTTGCCAGTTTTCTCAACCTGTGCTGCAACGGCCTTACGTCCAAACACCATAAGGGAGCTACCACATGGCAGGGACAATCTCCCCCAAGTTTTCTGCTCTAGCCGTGATAACCCATAGAGCAGGTCATTCGCCCAAGCGACAGGTATCTCAGGTGGTTCTGGTTCGGTCCTGAAGATTCGTTCTGCAATTCGAGCTGCGATCTTCGCCGGGAATAGCCAGTGGAAGAAGTATCGTTCACTTTCGATACGTAAATCTGTTTGCGATGCCAGTTTCCGAAAACTCTCCTTGGTATAGCGTGTGTAGTGCTGGTTGATCGTGTCGTGTGTAGTCCAAAGCAGTTTAAAAGCTGGGACAGTGACCAAGAGAACACCGCCGGGCTCCAGAAGCCGTAGTGCATACCGAATCGCAGGCGCTGGCTCCGGCATATGCTCCAGTACGTCCAGCATCAGAATGAGCGAAAATTGACCGTCAAGCTGGAGGCGCTCATCGAATGCGCCGATGTGAATACGCGAACGATGCTTTCCCGATTTGTTGACCAGATCTTCAAATGGCTCGACACCCTGGACGTCTCCAAATTCCAGCAAACGATCAAAGAACAGACCGTCACCGCAACCCACATCCAGAATTCTGCGCCAGCCCCCTGCCGGTTGATTGGCGCGAATTTCCTCTAAAACCATTTTTTCCCGTGCACGCCACCACCAATGGCGTTGATACAGTTTGCGATACGCTTTGCCGTAGTCTGCTCGCACAATCAGAGTAAGATTTTGCGCTCCTTTGCAGCTTCGCTGGTTTCTAGCCCTTGGGAGGCAAATTCGCATTCCGCCGCCCCATGCTTACTAAACCGGTAGGAGGACTCTCCGCGAATGATTCTGTTGATGACGTAGTGTGGGCGCGCTTTGATTTCTTCGTACACGCGCCCCACGTATTCTCCAATGATTCCGAGGAAAAATAGCAGAACTCCGGACAGAAAAGTGATAAGGAACACCAGAGCGGTAAAGCCAACCGGGGATTGGTCCAGAAAGACCTTCACATATAACGCGTAGAGTGCGTAGAGTCCCGAGATTCCGATTGCGAGACCACCAAGAATGGTTGCAGCCCGGAGCGGAACGATAGAGAACGCAAAGATTCCATCCGATGCCAGCTTCAGCAACTTCAACAGGCCGTACTTGCTCCTGCCCGAATGTCGTTCCCCCCGATCAATAGCAATGCCAATCTGCCGGAATCCTACCCAGCTTCGCAGCCCGCGCAAATAACGATGATGTTCCGGCATCTGACGCAACTGCTGCACCACTCGTCGCGACATTAAACCGAAATCCCCTGCGTCCAGAGGCAGTCGCGTCTCAGACAACATCGCCTGAACTCGGTAGAAGAGGAAGTAACACAGCTTGAGCCACCAACCTTCCTTCCTGCGTTTTCTTGTAGCATAAACAACGTCGTAGCCTTCGTCGTGATATTTGAGGAATAGCGGGATAATCTCTGGCGAATCTTGCAGATCGCCATCCATAAGCACGACAGCATCGCCGGAGACATGATCGAGAGCCGCGGTTAATGCGGCCTGATGGCCGAAGTTGCGGGAAAGAGAAATTACTACGATCCGCGGGTCGGCATTGGCGGCTTGGCCGAGGATCTCGAGGGTGCGATCTGAGCTACCGTCGTCAACGAAAACAATCTGATGCGGCCCACCTGGCAGTTTGTCAAGCACATCGCGCGTTCGGCGAAGGAACTCTGGGAGCACCGTCTCCTCGTTGTGGACGGGCACAGCTACAGAAAGGTGAAGTGGCGCACTCATCTTCTTCGCCCCTTGAAATAGACCATATTCCACAATGTTGCCCCACATGCGCTGAGTGTGTAGGGCTCAAAAATAACTGGTTCAAATGCACGGGACAGGATCTCCCACCATTCGTTCAGCGAGCGGGGAAACTCGCCCCGGTCCATGCGGGCCAGGAAACGAGCAATCGAGCGACGCTCAGGAAGTACCAAGTCTAAGATATGAACGTGTCCATCCTCAGTCAAAAGCGTGCTGAGGTGAGACAGAATGCGCTGAGTATCAGGTCTGTTGATATGGTGAAAAAAACTGTTTACAAAAATAAAATCGAAGCGCTGACCAGCGGTGACCGTGTACGCTGTCACGTCAGCGACGACAAACGTTCCCTTGTGATGTTGTTGCGCATACTCAATGTAGCTGCGGTTCCAATCAATTCCCATGTATTCAGAATGCTCGAACCAATGTGCGTTCGTGCCCGGACCACAACCAATATCTAAAACCCGGCGCACATGGGTAACGTCATTGTGGGCAAGAACCGGTGCGAATTTGTCCTCCACGAAAGGAGCCTGCCAGAGCCGATAAGCCTGGGTATTCTCCATAATGCGGTCGGTTAGCTTCATTGCGCCCCTGCAGCGGGAAATGAGGATTTGGCGTCCGATCGGAGTGCGTAGGGCACTGGCCGGGGAGGTTTTTCATCGGCGTCGATCAGCCATACGCGGCGGTCTCTAAAATAGGTGATCAATTCTTCGTTTGAAGATGCTCCCATGTCGCGTGCCCAAATGACCTTTGCGTTATCTATATCGGCCTCGTTGTAAACCCATTCCTGCAATCCAGGGTGATCCGGTTGATAATGTACGATTACGAGATGGCGGTCGTTACGTGCGCTCAGTTGCGACTGGAGAGCAGCGCGGTCCGGGAGTTCTATTGGGCGAGAACACCAGGTTATCGGAAACGAAGTCGGAATAGGGGGTTGCAGCCTACCAGTAAATGCACGCAGCGGAACAAGAAGAACAATTGTTCCTACGACGGCCCTTATCATTGCTAATCCAATGAGCCTTCCACGACTCTTCCAACTCATAATATGCCTCATTGCCTGGAGTAGCAGAGCGTAGATTACACAAGTCATGGGTGCGGGATAGTGTGGATTGAAGTAGATGGGTAATAAAAGTCCTACCGTAGTGGCACAACAGGTGAGAAGCAAGAAGCGCGTATTGGGATCAATATCCCTAAGCGAAAAACCGTAGGGCAGCACGATAAACAACATCAGCAGTGGAACAGTGAATGTTGGTCCCAGAAAGAAGAGCCAGAAATTGTAAGCTTTACTTAGGGCAACCAGGACAGGAGAAGAAGTTGCAGATGTGAGGTGTTCAATTGCCCACCCAAGATAAAAGCTCCTAATTAGTTGGTGGTGATATTCAGGAATCGGCTTGAGCTTTTGCCACGGAAAATAGGGCACTGGATTGTAGATTTTTGTGTTTATCAGATAGGGCGTGGTGATCGGACTACCTGTGGTGCGCCAAAAGTAGTAGCCCATCGCTGTAATCGTAAGCGCCAGCACCAAACCGACCGGAAGGACGATTTTCTGCCACCATTGTTGCGGCCTATTTTGTCCAAACATCCAGGCGAGGAAAAGTATGGCGACTGGTAGACAGAAGAAGAGACTCTCATACGGGCGGCTGTTGGCGAGAAGCGCGAGACCTAAACCCATCAGCAAGGAATCGCGCACACGCGGATGCTGTTTGATCCGCGGCAGCGCCCCCAACACCAAAGCACCGCCAATGGCGGCAACAGCCCCTCCCCAATAGCTGTTCGCCCAGTAACTAAAGCTGCCCAATCGGATTACCGCAAGCAACCCGCCCAGCAGCGCCCATGATGGCGGCAGCCAAGCCTGCAGCATCCAGCAGATTGCCGCACACATCATGCCTACGCTAAGCCACACGCCCCAGAAAGGATGCCCGAAGATTACCTGGCCGACAGCCAGGAACAGGCCTTGTGCCGGGTAGAACATCGAACTGTATGTAGGCTTTTGATTGATATAAACGCTCTCGAAATGCATCCACATCGGGTGGGTCGGGTTGGTAAGGCGTCCATGGGCGAATGTGTCGGCTGTCAGCAGGTAAGCGAATTCGTCATGAACGCCAGGCTGCGGAATCGGTTCGACCGGAATCAGGGCTGCGCGTACTACCAGCGCCGTAACGCCCACCACAATAACCGAAAGCCCCCGTCTGCGTGCGAACTGGATAAAACCACGTTCCAAAGGTTCGAACCAACGCGCACCAACATTCGGGAAGATAAAAGCGATAACGATCGACAACGCCGTCAAAATGAATTCAATCAGAATCATTTGAAATCCGGTGTCCGCGCCTTCAGTTCCAGATGGGCGAAAGAAGTGGGGTCCCTCTCAACTAACGAATAGGGCGACAGTTTTGGGGGCTTCTCATCCGCCTCCAGCGACCAGATGCAGCGGTCCTTGAAATACGAGATTAGTTCTTTGTTTTGAACTGCGCCCATATCGCGCGCCCATACCACCTTAGAGCCGTTGATATCGGCCGCATTGAATACCCACTCCCTAAGTACGTCATGATCCGGCCTGTAATACACAATCACCAGGTGACGTCCCGGTTCCCGCCCCAACTGCCGAAGAACCTGCGCACGCTCGGTATTGTGTACATCTTCGGTGTAAGAAGTATGAATGACCGTGACCGGAACCGGGATATGCAGCCGTCCGGCAGCGGCGCGAATCGGCAAGAGGATCAAGCAGACCACGGGCACTGCTCGCACCAGAAACAATCCTGTAGGCTGGCCATTCCACTTCCAAAGATGCAGGTAACGCATTCCCTGCAGCACAATGGCATAGATTGCCGCAGTTAACATCGCAGAGTAATGCGCTGGCGGAATGTAAACTGGAAGTATGAGCCCAATTCCCGTTACGCCGCACACCAGTAATAGAAATCGTGTCTTCCGGCTGATAGATTTCAGCAGCGTTCCGCCGGGCCGAATTGCGAGCCACGCGACCAAAGGCATTGTTAGCACCGGCCCGAGATAAAAAATAAAATGCGGCAGCGGTTTTACCAAAATCCAGCATATCGGCTCAGAATGCGCATGGCGGTATTGCCCGGCGACCGGTGGTCCCTGGTAGAACTCTCGCATCACCGTGTGGCGGTACTCCGCCGCGGGCGTTAGCTTCTGCCAGGGAAAGTACACCAGATGGTAGTTGGCCATGCTGACCTGATATGGAATCCGGAGTGGGCTTCCGGTAACTCGCCAGAAATAATAGCCCATGGCGCCGACCGTCAGGACTAATACGAGAATCAGTGGGGACAACACACGCCGCATCGACATCTGCAACGGCGGATGGTTTTTCCGCAGCATCCAAACGATGAGAGCGCCGGCGATTGGCAGACCGAAGAACAAGCTCTCATACGGCCGACTATTGGCTAGGATCGCCAACCCCAGACCCATCACGAGAGCGTCGCGCACACGCTGCCGCCGTTTGATCCGCGGGAGCGCTCCCAAAACCAGTGCCCCGCCAATCGCTGCGACGGCTCCGCCAAAGTAAGTATTTGCCCAATAGCTGAAGGTGGCCAGCCGCATGACTGCCAGGAACCCGCCGAGCAGCGCCCAGCCGGCTGGGACCCACGCCTGGAGCATCCAGCAGATGGCGGCGCACATTACGCCGACGCTGAGCCAAACTCCCCAGAATGGATGCCCGAAGATCACCTGGCCGACTGCCAACGCAAATCCCTGGCCCGGGTAGTACATCGAAGCATAGGTGGGCTGTTGATTAACGTGGAAGGTTTCGAAGTGAGTCCACATGGGATGAGGGATATTCGCGACGCGCCCATGCGCCAGCGTGTCAGCCAAGAGCAGGTGACTGAACTCATCATGGATGCCTGGCTGCGGAATCGGAAGTACAGGTAAGACAGCAAGCCGGGCTGCCAGCGCTGCCATTCCGACCACGAGAACGGCCAAACCACGCCGCCGAGCCAAGCGGAGAGATGCTTTCTGGATTTTCTCGAACCACGTTCCACCAAGATTGGGAGCAACGTACGCCAGCACGACTGCGATCGCGGTCAGACAGATCTCGATTGCGGTCAGCATCGCAACTATTCAATTCTCCCGATCAGGTTGATGGCCATTTTCTAGAATCTAACGGCGGACAGGCGCGAATAGAGCCAGTCACCTACGGATTTCACTTGATCCATCCAAGTGGTGGTCCATCTGGTATCCCACTCATAATGTTTTTCCCACACTGTGGGTAGGTACCAGACTTCTTGCAGCTTTTGCCAATATCGAGCTCGTGTCGCAGTGTCAACAGCCGTTATGTCGGCCCTTGCCGGTGCGAAGTCCGGCGGTGGATCCTGCGGCAGACGAGAGCCATAGGTGTATTCCCATTGGATATTACCTACGACACAATCCCAGTACATCTTCGCCAGTCTTTCTTCAGCGATCCGCTGCCGCGAGTTGCGTATGCCAGAAACATCCAGGAATTCTTGCGGCATTTGTGGAGTAATGCGAGATTTTGGACGGTACGAGAGCAAACAGAAGACCGCAGCTACTACGAGCAGAAGCAGCAGTTTGTCGTAGCTCCGTCTGACGAACAACATAGCTTGTTCCTTGCCGCTAGCTAGCCTTAAGCCGAAATCGTCTAGCGTTATTGAGCTGTTGTTACGGCTTTGCGCGCAATGTCTCCGCTTCGTTCCAGCAAAACCGTTAAATTATCTTTATAAATTACCTTCCAACTTGAATCGTGCTCGAGCACATACGTAAGCGCGGACTCGCTGTATCCACCCGGTTGGGGGAACAGCACGTAACGGATTTTATATTTATCCAGAATGGCCCCAGAGTGTTCCAGGTTCAGCAAGTCCAAATAATCTTTCAGAACGCCAGCATACTCGAAAATATCCACTCGGCTGTCGATAAATACTCTTAAGTCTCTGTCGTTCCAGCCCAGGTAGCCTCCCCACAAATAGAAGTTCAACATTGGCCCGTCGGGCGGATGAGCCTTCAAATATGAAAGGGCCTGCGTTGGATATTTTTCTGCGACGGACTTCTGCATTTCCGCGGACGTTGGCCAATAATGAACAACGCTGCCTATCATCAGGCAAATCACGAACGCATTGATGAGCGGCGTGTCGGCTTCGGGCCGGTATTGTGGCACGAATTCCACGGCCCTCGCCAGCACCGGCGCGATTACGATGGCTAGCAGAAAGAGAAAGCGGACATAGGTCAGGCCGCTGTACAGGGCGAACAACACCATCCCTAGTTCCGCGAGCTGCCAGCGCGTGCGCCGAACCAAAGCTGTGACCAGCAGTGTGAGCAGCAGCGCGAGCACGAACTTACCGCGCACATCGTGAAAATCAACTGAAACCCATTCGGCTACGTGGGAAATATTCAGCTTCTGGCGGAACGCCATATTGAACGGATAAAAAACGAGGCGTGATCCGAACGGATTAACGAATGAAGCTGCCACGCTGGCAAGACCGGTGACAACGAGCTTGCCCAGTTGTGAAGGCGTCCAGCGCTGGGCATCAACACGTCCCCAGCTTCCTTGCACAAAACCTGCAGCGGTGATGATCGAAAAGATAATCAGGCCTAACGACCACGACCCGTGTGTATTCGCCCATAAGCAGAATAGAGGAGGAATTAGCCAGAGCGGCGCATTCCCTTTCTGCCGGAAGCGCTGGAGAATGATCAACAGCAACACAAGGTACAGATATCCAAACAGTATGGTGCGGGGCCCAAAAGAAACCGAGGCGATGAAGGTGAGAAAGCAACACGCCACAATCGACGCCTTGAAATGCCCGGTTTCCATGTATGCCAGGTAGAGCAGACCCAGAAAAATCAGCGAGACGGTGGCGAACATCACGGCATCCACTCCGCTCAGTCCAGCGGCGCGCCACGCCAGGTAATAGGGAATTTCCGACAACCACTCGTGATTGATCCAAGGATGCCCGGCGACGGTGAAGGAGTACATATCCGCGCGCGGGAACTGATGGTGCTGAAACAGATATTCCGCATTGCGCAGGTGCCACCAGATGTCAGGGTCGACCACGCTGCCGCGAGTCATGATGAACTCGAGCGTTACCAGCAAAAACGCCAGCATGGTTAAGAAAGAAAATGCTCGGCGCAGTTGCATGGGCAGCCGGCGTGCGGAGGGCGTGAGTTTTTCTGGCGCCCGGAAATCACCTAACCCACGATCGGGATCCTTTTCGGTTTCCACGGCTGCGCTGTACTGAACCGTCCGAGCGCCGAGTTGAGGGGTGAATTCCACGGCCAAGTAATGCTTATCATTAGCATTGGTGCAATCTTCATGCCAATAACTGGCGCGGTGCGTGTTGCCGAGGAGATTGGCAGGTAGCCTCGACCTACGTAATTGCGTAGGACCCGGGCCCCCTATTTGGCAAAAAAGGGTCTTAATCGAGCGTAACTTCCGAAACCAGCGTGTTCACAATAGTTTTCAGCATTTCGGATCGGATACACAAGCTCTAATCGAGCCTGGGGAGCGGGATCTCAAGGTCACCAGGGGGCTTCGCCCTGCATTTATCGTCCACTTTACCCACAGGGTGCATTGTTTTTCAGATTTGACGCCTGTAGCCGCAAGACCTTCTTTAGGATTACCAACGAATTACCTGTTGACTTTTTGGAGTCTCATGTGCAAACTGTGCACACTGCGGGTGAGGGGAGCCTTCACCGGTTTTCCCCTTTCTTCTTCCGCAACTCCTCCTAGATGGGCACGACGGTAGGGATCGTTTCTCGTTCCCAATGACGTAGCTCCATTGAAAAATACATAAGTTCGTTTGTAGTGGTAACTCGTTCGCGGATTGCGTCCCCAGGAGTTGACCTGCCTGGAGTTTATGCCGTCTCGCAGCGAGTGGGCCCTGGGAAAATTCACGGAGGGATATTTTCTGCCAAACCAAAACCATGCTCACAAGCACATTCTCCTCGTTGATCCAGACGAGGCATTCGGCCAGGTTCTACAACAGGTTTTAGGCGCGACTTACGCGCTCGACCGCGCATCGGATGTCAATCGTGCGATGGCCCTGCTGGGCGATAAGAGCCTCGATGTGATCCTGTTGAATCTGGACCTGCAAAATGGCTCTGGTGATCCGTGCGCGTTATTCAAGGCAGTATCCGACCGGGAATCGGCGCCGCCCGTGATTACTTTCGGCTGGGACAATCGCCGCAGAAAAGCCTTGGAGGCGTTTCAACGCGGCGCAGTCGATTTCCTGGAGCAGCCACTGGACGTGCAAGCCCTGAAATTTGCTCTGGATGGCGCCTGCCGCCGCGCGGATCTGGCTCGAGATCTAGTCGCAGCACAAAAATTTCTGTCTTCCATGCACGTGGAAGGCCTGCTCGGCAACAGCGAACCCATGGAGCAGGTAAACGAAGTGATTGGCAAGGTTGCCGGCGTTCACACCAGCGTGCTGATCACTGGCGAAAGCGGTACGGGCAAGGGAGTGGTCGCGCGGGCGATCCACAACCTGAGCCAGCGCGCAGACAAGCCGTTCGTCGCGTTCTCCGCCTGCGCCTTTCCGGAATCTCTGATCGAAGATGAACTCTTCGGGCATGAAAAGGGCGCGTTCACCGGCGCCAGCCAGATGCGGCGCGGCCGCTTCGAAGAAGCCAAGGGCGGCACGGTTTTCCTGGATGAAATCGGCGACCTGCCCTTGCCGTTGCAAGCCAAACTCTTGCGCGTGTTGCAGGAGCGCAGTGTGGAGCGGCTGGGCTCCAATGTTTCACATCCCATTGATGTTCGGGTGATTTGCGCCACCAGCCGCAACTTGGAAGAGATGGTGCAGAAAGGCACTTTCCGCGAGGACTTGTATTTCCGGGTTTCGGTGGTGGGAATCCACATGCCGCCGCTGCGCGAGAGAGCCGAGGACATTCCACTTCTCGCCGAGTATTTCTTGAAAGTGTTCGCCAAAGCGCACAACAAACAGTTGCGCGGACTTACGCCGGGATTCCTCAGCGCGCTTGCCCGGCATAGCTGGCCGGGGAATGTGCGGGAATTACAAAACGTAATTGAGCGCAGCCTGGTGCTGGCGAATGGCAACGATCACCTCGGGGTGAAGGATCTGCCGCAGGAACTTCGCGGCTACACCATTCCAGAAGAAGTTCCGGGTGGGACTTTTCACGAGGCGGTGCGGACCTTCAAGCGCGAGCTGGTGCGTTCGGCCCTGCGCATGCACTCCGGCAACAAGCTGAAAGCGGCGAAAGAGCTAGGCATCAGCCGGTGCTACCTGCATCGGTTGCTGAACCAGCTCAATATCGCAGGGGTCAAGCCGGACGGCGATTCCGAAGAAAGCGAGTCGCGCCGTCCATCAGGAGTTCGCGTGGGGAATGAGGAACTGCGCATGAGCGCGCGGGCAGTGTGAGGAGCAAATTGATGCGAATGCGGAGAACAGTTTTCGGCTCGCAATCGGGGCAGAGCATCGTGGAGACAATTCTCATGATGCCGCTGCTGTTGACGCTTCTGCTCAATGCGGTCAACTTTGGTTACTATTTCGTGTTCCTGCTTAATCTGATCGCTTCGCAGCGGAACGGAATCGAATATGCCATCATGGGAGGGGCCACGCCCGCGTCTGGTGCGTTGCCGAAAACCGGACCGAGCACCACTGCTACTTCAGTTTCATTCCTTACCTTCGAAGATATGCGGGGAGCGATTACCTCGCCCACGACCAATGCTGCGCTCCAAGTGTGTTCGCCCAGTAGTACCGTAGGGTTGGTAAATCCCGGTACAACGACGGAAAAGGCGGCATGCGACACATTCGGAACCGCACCACAAGGCTTTTCGTGGCCAACCCCGCATACCGACCCAGAGTTGAATAGTACCAGCACTGCTCCGGCCTTCATCCTGAATCGGATGGATGCAGCCTACCAGTTCCGGCCGCTGATTCCTGGAACCATCTTTAATGCCGCTCTGCTGCTCGTTCCGAGTTGCACAACTTCCGGCGGCGGCGTGACCTGTTACTTCCACCAGTCTGCTGAAATGCGGGCTATGCAGTGAACTGAAATCTATGAGCACTGGAAACCATCGACGATTACCGTTCCGGAAGCGCGACAGCGGTCAGGCGGCCGTGGAATTTGGCCTGATGGTAGTGTTTCTCATGCTGCTGCTGGTTGGATTCATCGAGCTAGTCATGTTGATCTATTCCTATAATGTACTGGCAGATTCGGCCAAAGAGGGTGTGCGTTACGCCATTGTACACGGTATTGGGAGTACCAATTGCAGTGGTCCCGGGGACAACACTACTACCCCGGCGACCACTTGCCCCGACGCACCGGGGGCGAATGTGCAAAGTAAGGTGACTAGGTACGCGTTGTATTCGCTGCACAGCACGGCAGGTATGGGGGTGAACGTAACGTACCCAGACACCAGCAGTCGTCCACCGAGCAGAGTTCGAGTGGTCGTAAGTTATCAGTACCGGCCATTTTTTGGCCTTGGCTGGCCGAGTGTAATCGTGAGAGCCGCCGCCGAGGGGCGGATCATGTTCTAAGAAGGGGACGAGGAGGGAATATGCAGAGCACGAGGAACGATACTTACAAGACAGGTATTTGCAAGAGGCTAGGCAGGTCGCGAGAATGCGGTCAGGCGCTTTTATTTCTTGTGCTTGCGTTGGGACTGTTTCTTCTAGCGGCGGTCTCTTTTTCAGTCGACTTGGGCAATCTGTGGTGGCACCGGCAGAGAGCGCAAAATGCGGCCGACGCTGCCTGCACGGCCACCGCTATGGACCTGTTGGTGGACGCGCAGAGCGCAGCCACTGGCCACCAAGGGTTCGTTCTTGGCCAAGCACACAATTGCAGCCTAGGCGATGCAGCTGTTCCCTGCAAGTACGCCAGCTACAACGGCTACAACAGCAACACGACCAACAATCTGGTCTCGGTCAGCTGGCCAACTTCGGTGCCGAGTGTTGCCGCGAGCGCCATCCCTGCTGCCGCCGTAGTCCCGAATCCGTTTGTCCGCATTGATGTGCTCGACCATGTTCCAACCTACTTCATCGGCCTGTTCAGCGGGAGGCGCACTCAGGATGTGCGCAACGTTGCTGTCTGCGGCGCACTCAACGTGTCCGCCCCGATTCCTCTCCTTATTCTCCATCCCTCTAAGAGCGGCGCGCTAAGCATGCATGGAGGGGGAGGCGCGACGATAAACATCGGAATTGTTGGAGGGCCCTCCAAAAGCATTCAGGTGAACTCGACGAGTACTACGGCTTTCAGCGTATCGGGCGGGAGTGCGAATGTAGACCTCAGCCAAGGAGGGCCGAACAATACCGGAAGCGATTTCGGAACTTGGGGCGGGCCGGTTACTGCGCCTAGCGCCGTTAATTTCGGGTCAACCGGCAAGTGGATGTATCAAGCAGCCCCCATCATGGACCCATTCAGCAATTTGGCGGCCCCTGCCCAACCGGCCGCCGCCCCAACTCCGGTGTACGGGGTGAAAGGGGTTGCAACCTGGGGCTGCCCCGACACGACCAATGGCTGCGACCATTACTTTCCCGGATATTATAGCGGCGGGATAACCATCAAGAAAGGCAAGGACGTTAACGGTAATAACAACCTCACCGCCACCGGGCTCGCCGTGTTTGATCCCGGCCTCTATTACATAGCCGGCGGTTTCACAGCGAACTCGGGCTCTTGCCTGCGGCCCAGCACGGTGGGGCCGGGCATTGGGGGTACTGTCTTCTACCTGTCGGGCACCGGGACGGTGAGTATAGGAGCTAACTCGGGAAAAAGCGGATCTGGGGAGCCATGCTCTACCGCGACCCCCTTCAGCACTACCAGCGGTGGCGCCACCGGTCTTGGTCTCAAATGCACCAGCGGCTCGACAATTCCGGCCAACTTGCTAACCGTGGGGACATTGACTGGCAACGTGCTTCTTGCGCCCTGCACCGGCACATATGGGGACCAGTTGTTATCCAATACTGGTAAGGTCTCTTCAACCCTTGGGGAGCAGCGCGGAATACTGTTCTTTCAGGATAGGGGGGCGCAGAATGTTTCCTCAAGCCTAGGTGGTGGCGGAAGCTACATCATCGCCGGTACGCTGTATTTTCACGCCTGCAAGGCGGGTGGCACCGGTATCGGCTGCACCTACTTTTCAGACGCGCTCACGTTAGGGGGCGGCTCTGGGTCCACAACGTACACGTTCGGCAACATCGTCACGGACAGCCTCACTTTGGGCGGCAACTCTGGGATTGTGATGGATCTGAATGCTACTTCCGCGTATGGCATCCTGAAAGCAACGCTCCTGCCCTACCCCAACTGAGGCAGAGGTGTGTTCGGCGAGAGGGATAGTGAAATGATTTGGGAAGCTGAGATGTTTTGGAAGAAGTCAAGTCGTCGGTATTCTGGAAAGGGCCCTGGTAATTAGAAATGCCTGTTCTCTCGCTCGAAGATGAAGTTCGCATCGATATCGCCCGGATTCTCGAAGACCAACGGCCGATTCCGTTTCGCTTCTCGTTTGAGGAAGTAAGAGCTGGCCATCGTCCCGGATGGCCGCTGGCTTACTCGTTCATTCTGCACGAACTCGCGATCTTCGCGATTGTCCTTCTTTCTATCGTCGCAAACCGCTTCCATCGCATACCAGAGGCGGAGACCCTCAAGCTGAACCCGACAGATAAGGTGATTTATCTTCCGGTGCTCGGCGGCGGGTCGGAGGGGAGCGGGCATGAAGGAGGCCTCTCCGGTGAGGTCAGGCCCAAGTCTGCGGCTCCTGCTGCTCGCGCGCGTAAAGGATTCACCTATCCTGGCCCGCAGCCCATACTTTCCGAGCCGCCTAAGCCGGACAATACCCAGCAGACGCTTCTTCAACCACGGCTGAAACTTCCGCCGGTGTTACGGGATTTTGTGCCGCTGCCGAACATTGTGCAGATGGCTACCGCTGCGCCCGCCCCGCTGGATATACGGAAAAACAAATCTTCCGTGGTTCGTGCGCCCAAGCTGATCGAGCCTCCGAAACTGAAGCTTCCGGCCGCCAAGCTGAGAATTACGCCGAGCCAGCCCGATCTGCCAGAATTTCATCCCGCGGAAATTGATTCGCGGGAAGCGCCGAAACTCGCGATGCCGGTGAACGCTCCAGAAGAGCCTGCTCCGTTGAAAGTGCAAAAAGAGCAAGTAGCGAAGAAGGCGGAAAAAGCGGCGCAGGCGCCCAGGCCCGAGCAGGTTGCATCCACCGCAAGCCGCGGCAAAGATCTGCAAACGCTCATCGCGCTGAGCCCTATGCCGGCGCCTATCGGTCCGCCGCCCAGGATTCCAGCGGCGGAAGCTCGCGCACGCTTTGGGGTTTCTCCTGCGGCCAACACATCTTCTGCACAAACCGCGGTTGGTTCGAAGGCGCAGGGCACCACAGGTCCGGCGGCCATCGGCACCCAGGCCAATGCCGCGGCCGGCAACAAGGTTGATGAAATCGTAATTGGCGCCGGGAACGGCAGCGGCGGCACGGCTCCCGCCGGCGGCGGTGGAGTTGGCACAGGCCTTGGTAGCGGAACCGGCTCCGGCAAGGGCGGAACCGGCACCGAAGCGGGCCACGGCGCGGGATCGGGCACAGGCCTGGGCACAGGATCGGGCGCTACTGCCGGCAGCGGCACGGGCGCCGGCAACGGACGCGGGTCAGGCGGTTTCGCTGGTATCACCATCCAAGGCGGCACCGGCCACTATGGCACGGGGATCGTGACATCGAAGATTCAGGGCGGAACGCCCGCGCCTCCGCAGACCTCGTACGGCATGACCATTAGTTCGCTGGGAACTAGCGGTGGCGGCCTGGCCGATTATGGAGTGTTCTCCGATGAGAAGGTCTACACCGTCTACCTTGATATGCGCCAGACCCTCGAAGATCCCGCTCCCGCCTGGACGCTGCAATACGCTCCCTTGAGGGGACCCAACGATGCAGCCCCCATCGAAGGCGTAACGCCGCCCTTCCCGTCTCACAAAGAAATGCCGAAACTCTCGGATGAGCTGTTACGGCGATACGACGGGCGGCAGGTAGTGGTTTACGCGATGATCAACCCCGAAGGCAGGTTCGAGCAGTTGACCGTCAAAGACAGTCCCGGCGTGGAATTAAACGCGCCAATTCTGCACGCCCTAAGAAGATGGGTATTCCGGCCGGCCCAATTCGGTGGCAAGCCGGTGACGCTGAAAGCTCTTCTGGGAATCACACTCGCCGCTGAGTAGGTCAACTCAACGGAGTGTTGCTACAACTTTCGATCTATTCCGCCTCTCAAGAAACTTCGCTATATTCCCGTCTCCGATGAGTTTCCCAAGACATGCGTGAGGAGATTATTCTTGAGAACGCTGAACACGAGATCAAGCTTCATTCTGCTTCAACTGTTGGATCTCTTCACGACGTTGGCTGCGTTCCGCGCCGGAGGGTTCGAACTAAATCCACTGGTCGCGAGTCTAACGGTCCACTTTGGCCGCGTTGGCGGTATTTTGCTTAGCAAAGTGATCGCTGTGTTCCTGATGTTAGGAGTCCGCAGGCGCCTCTGGATGGTGAACCTTTTTTACATCGGTGTGATCTGCTGGAACGTAGTGGTTGTGGTATCGCTCTTGGTGCGCAAACACTAAAGAGTGGTGGCCCTCTTCGGAGATGGCCATCTGATTCATTGCTGCCCCCGCAGCCGTTCGCGGACGAGATCCTCAGAAAATATAACCCGATTGGGCAAGCTCACGCTGAAACCGGGCTAGCTAGCGTCTCGGATTCGCTGTGAGCCGCACTGGCAGCTTCAACCGAACTCGTTTCGAACTGCAGCGCAATCCAAGACGCCAGATAGAGCAGCGCCGCAATCACCAGCAGAAACCGGATCCCTGTCCACAGGGAAGCCGATTCCAGTATGCCTCCGACCATTGCTCCGAACAGATTCGAGCCCAGCGCCTCTCCCCGGAAGCCGGCGGCGGCAAAACTGCGGATGAAGATAATCCCGGCAAAGAATACCGGCAGACATAGCACCAGCGTTGCTGTCACGACTTTAACCAAAAGCGAGGTGAAGAAGAACTTCTGCAGGGGAATGGAATAACTTGCCAGCAGGCTGAGGAAGATGCCGCCGTAGGCGAGCCTAACCGGGAAGAGCGGCTTAAAGTTCACCAAGAAATTGGCGCCTACGATCAACGACAGAAGGGCGGCAATCACTATGGAATTTACCACCCAGGTAGTACCAAAAAGCAAAGCCATCTTGCTAACAATCTGCGCTTCCAACAACAAGAAGCCAGCGCCCAGAAAGAAGAAATGCCAGCGCAGCGAGCGCATGGCGGTACCTGTGTCGCGGACAAGCATCCAGCAAAGTATTATCAAGGCGACCGAGATCACGATGACCGACAGTGGCAGGCCGGGCCTGTGCTGATAGAAGTATGGCCAATCGTCTGTGGTCAGCGTGGCCGGTTCCATTGCGATTTTGCTGTGCTGGCTCAGGTAAGCGGCGAGCGACGGTTGGGCAACCGCTTCATGAATGCGCGCTTCTGATCCTGCAATGAAAAACCGGCCTCCGGTCGAGTAGAAAAACGGGGGCTGATCATAGTCGATTTGCAACGGCGGGCGTCCAAAGACGGTATTCAGAAGCCCATAAAGCCTCCCAGCGATCCAGGGTGTATTAACCTGGAATTTTACGACCATGATTCCGTCGGGTTTCAGCAGGCGCTTGGTTTGTTGAAGCGCTTCGAGCGTATAGACGTAATTGTCAATCCTGATGTTGGTGAAATGTGAGTTCGTGGTATGGGAATCGAGCAGCGAAAAAACGATCAGATCAAAGCGCTCATTGCTGTTCTGGACGTAGCTGCGGGCGTCATCCTGCACCGCGCGAACCCGAGGCGAGCTGTACGGCTTCTCAAAGTGAAACTTCTCTCCCAATCGCAAAATGAGCGGATCAATTTCCACGGCGGTAACGTGCTGAGCGCCGTTGCGAAGTGCAGCTGCGGCGTCATTGCCCATTCCCGCGCCCAGGACCAGGACGGAAGGAGGCTGCGAATAAAAACGGTACGGGAGATTGTAAGCATTCCACCAAATGGGGATTTCCTGAAATAGCTGAGGGTGGGTAGCAACGAATTCCGGCGAAAGATTGAGAATCTGCTGATACCAGCTATCATTCGTGGTCAACTCATACCCGATTGGTTTTCCGGCCTGTTCTCGCGGGATCAAAGTCAACTTCTGATATGGGGACCAATAGACGGTGCCTGCCTTTCCGCCGAAGCTCAGTATGCCAAGGCAAATTAGAAAAGCAGCGGCTGTCGCCCATCGCAACCAACGGATCCTCCACACCAAAAATATGAGCAGCACGCCCACCACGAAGAACCATGTCACTGGCGGTTGATATAAGAAGCACAGAAGCGTGTAGAGCATGATTCCCGCCAGACTGGCGATCACATTAACGGAGTAGGCGAGAATCCCATTGGTGGCGTTTTCCAGATACCAGCCTACAAGCTGCCCCAGCGGAATGAATGAGAATGCAATCAGGCTGAAGATGGGCACCACCACGGCCATTGCGCCTATAAGCAGAGGAAAAGAGAACTGGGAAGGTACACCCCAGATGTAAACGTCCGAGCTGGCGCCCACGAACGCAGGAAGGGCTCTCATGACCCCTCGCAGGCTTTGCCAAGGCAGACACACAATCAGCGCCAACGTCAGGAGTGGGACAATCGTGGGCAGCAGGCTGATGCGGCGGCGCGACAGATAACATCCTAGTCCAAAGCCGAGGAAGCACGCGATTAAGACAAAATTCTTAAAATAAGCGAAGACACGAATCTCAGAGGAGATCCAGCGGATCATCAGCAATTCTAGAAACAGCGACAGCAAGCTCCAGAAAGCCAGTTGCGGCCAGGAAAAGCCTCCTAGATCGCGCGGCGAGAATTCCCATTTGGCTGCCCAGCGGCTTGAAGTCCCAGCCTTGGCGGCGTGAAACAGTCCGACCACATAAGCGTTTGCCACAATTGTTCCCACCACGATGAAGGCAAACGCTTCATGTAACCCCCACTCGGAAAGGGCCGGGCTGGAAATACTCTGTGCCAGAGCAAGTCCGGAAAAACAGAATATGAATACTAAAGTGAGAAAGCGCCCCCGCATTAAAGGCCTCCAGTGACAAATTCATGGAACTGGGATTTCGGTAACTGAACAATTCGGGGGAGAAACCGCATTATCTCACGACATCGGCCGATTGCATCCCGTCCCGGATCAATTTTTCAGGACAACGGGACTTGGGACTGTCACATGCGATCTGCCTATCTCCAGTGTGAAATTACACATCATCCCACCGTAAGGCAATGGTTTGATAATTACATGCACCGAAAGTGGCAATGGCAAAGCGTGATCAGGGTCTTCCTGATCCTTGCCAGACTGGCTGCGAAACCAGTTGGTCATGGACTTCCAGGTTTGTCACGGAACCGCACTCGCGGCCACTTCAGACCGCGACGATACGGCTGAAGAATTGTGAGGATAGATCCTAGGAACTCCTTTGTACTCTCAGGACCAGTGTTTTCGAACAGGTCCCAGCAAAACTGCCCGCCTCGAATCATGCGCCTAGTCTTCACTTGTAGAAATGCTCTTCTAATGGAAGAACACGCCGCTGACCACGGCATTGTTCCCCGCCGTCCGAGTGACGTTGATTTTTGCGTACCCGGAAATGTTCCACTCTTGTACAGGCGGCAGCAATCCTTCCTACCACGACACAGGCGAACGCTGCGAGTAACTCCCACTGAGGAGGGTTTGGCTAGTAGTACGCTGTCCTAAAGCAGGTCCGTGAGCACAGACAACGAAGTGAGAAAACGTCCCCGCATTAAAGCCTCCATTGGCGAATTCGTGAAAACTGGGCTTTCGGCAACTTAACAATTATGGGGGAAGCCGCATTATCTCACGATACGGCCTTCTGTACGCCCTACGCCCGGCATTGCCATGTCCACTCCTTCGACGACAGCCGTCCACTGCTACTGGCAAACCCTCTGGGGCTTCGTGGGCAACGGCGGCTCCCCTGCACCCTGCAAATAGTGGACTGACCGGTGATGAATTCTCCAATGTGCAGCAGGTTTTTGACTCCACGGCTTTCTCGATTCAGCAGGCCAGCGGCGGGAGTTCCACGCAAACCATCACATGCAACAGCATGACTGCACCAGCGAAACTCTATATGCCATCGCGGGCATGGGCACGGCTACCGGGTCCACGATGGCAGCCGATTCTCCTTTCGCTTCCCACGAATACCAATGGCAGCGGGCGCTGGAATGCCACTTATGAGATTGGCGCAGCCTCCGGCTCGCAAACCGCCTCTTGGGATTTAACCGGAAACACCGCGGCAACCTATAATGAACTGCTGTTCGGCTTGCGGCCTACGAAATCGGGCACGGCTCCAGTCGCCGCGAATGGACAGCCGATGGTCTTCTAGCAGTAGCGGTGACCGTCCAACGTTCGCGCAGCCGGAGTACCGGAATCTCCACCAGTTGCGCCATGGCGCCGCCCAGCGTGATGGTAAGCGGCAAGGCGATCCAGAAGGCCAGCGCGGAGTCTTTGAAGAAAGTGACAAAAGGAAAAGCCAGACACATGTGCCAGAGATAGATGGAGTAAGAGTAGAAGCCGATCTTCGCGGCGAGCTTCGCGATCCGTCCTTGCGCCTGCCTTACTACTGACCAAGCGACTAAGAAGGCGAAGCCGATCATGAGCAGACTTACTCCATAAGTCCGCATGGGCAGCGACTCAGCCGAGAATACGAATGCGGGCAAGACACAAACGGCGCAGATGGCAAGCGCATAGTGGCCAGTCAACTTAGCGAACCAGTGGGGGTGAAAGTGGTGAAGGTATCCGAGGAATACTCCCGCGAACAGTCCGTCCATTCGCAAAGGAGTAGCCGACGGATAAGCTGCGCTGTGCGCGGCGGCGAGGTAGCGCAGAGCGAGAGATGCAAAAGCGATGAAAGCGAAGATAGAAGGGATGGAGCGGAAAGGATCGCGGCAGTTTCCTACTCGCAGCAAGAGCAGCAAGAGCACGGGCAACAGGAAATAGAAGTGCTCCTCCACCGCCAGCGACCAGGAATGCGCTAGGTAGCTGAAACCAACCTTGCCGAAAAAGTTGCGGGCAAACACCGCCGAGACAAAAATCTCACGACCCTGAAACTCGATTCCCTGCGCCCGACAGACCAAGAGCGAGAACACTGCGGTGACTGCCAGCAAGAGATAGTAAGCCGGCCAGATTTTCAGGCCACGGCGCAGGATGAAGCGCCAAAAGTCAATCGAACCATGGCGCTGGTATTCGGTGAACAGCAGGCCAGAAATCAGGAAACCGCTGAGCACGAAGAAGAGATCAACCCCGATCCACCCAACTTTTGTCCAGAGCGTGTAGTGCCTGAAGTGCCGTCCCAGCACCAGCAAAATTGCGAGACAACAAGATATCCAGCGATTGGTTGCGGGAGTTCAAGTGTCCACCTTTCCGGCGGGGGGAGGGACTCACACTCTACCTCCATTTCCCCGGTCCTGGCAAGGCCGTAACTCAGTCGGCAACGTGAAAGCGTTCGCACTCCCGTGAGCGAGGCCGCCAAAGCCGCCCCCGTCATGCACATCGAAATCCGCCGCAGGTGGGAGACGGCGCGCTCCGTCTGCGGCGAAATGTGGATCTAATGGAAGAACACGCCGCTGACCACGGCATTGTTCCCCGCCGTCCGAGTAACGTTGATTTTTGCGTGCCCGGAAATGTTCCAAACCAAGTACATGCCATTGAAGAAGCTGGAAATGCTCCTCGTATCCAACACCGCGCTGGTGTTCGCATCCAGGATTTGAATGGTTTCCGCTCGCGCTGTGCTGTCCCAATCCACGGCGTAGAGCGCAAGTTGATGTAAATTTCCATCCTTCAAATTGAC
>WNGI01002281.1_pt1 | contig 35202 bp, 33 predicted proteins | sample 5400621 | NCBI WGS metagenome assembly WNGI01 (sample SAMN13153374, study PRJNA577476) | soil metagenome | isolation source: 20 cm soil or saprolite under Garry oak tree replicate 1 | place: USA:California | collected 2016-06-15
GTCCACGCTTATTGAGAGCTTCTGCCAGCGTGTTCTGCGCCTGCTCCCAGCGCTCAGGACTACCCAAAGCTTTGTCTGGTCGAGTTGCCAGCTCGATCGTGTAGGGATAACCGAAGGTCTTGAGCATCTCGTCGCACAGGTCCAGCAGTCGCTCGACCTCTGACGGAACCTGTTCCAAGGTGCAGAAGATGTGAGCGTCGTCCTGTGTGAAGCCGCGCACGCGCATCATCCCGTGTAGCGTTCCGCTCCGTTCGTAACGATAGACTGATCCAAACTCCGCGTAACGAATTGGCAGATCGCGATAGGAGCGCTGATGCGACTGGTAGATGCAGATGTGACCAGGACAATTCATTGGCTTCGGCCGATAGGCGGCGCCCTCTACCTCCATCGCCCCGAACATGTTCTCCTTGAAGTTTTCCAGGTGTCCCGAGATCTGGAACAATTTCTCACTCACGATGTGCGGCGTGAAAACAAGATCGTATCCGTGACGAAGAATCAGCGCGCGTTCGTATTCCTCGATCTCGTTGCGTATGATCGCGCCCTTGGGATGCCAGAGGATCAGCCCAGGGCCGACCCGCGCATCTGTAGAATAAAGATCGAGCTGTTGTGCCAGCACGCGGTGATCGCGGCGCTTCGCTTCCTCCAGCCGATGGAGATGCTCTTCGAGATCCTCCTTCTTCCAGAACGCCGTGGCGTAGATGCGCTGCAGCATTTGCCGATGCTCGTCACCCCGCCAATACGCGCCCGCGGTGTGCAGCAGCTTGAAGTTCTTGAGGTACGATGTATCCGGAACGTGCGGGCCCTTGCAGAGATCGATGAAGGGACCATCCGTGTACGTCGAAATGATTTCGTCTTCCGAAAATTCGCCGAGCCGCTCGAGCTTCAACGGATCATCTGAAAAACGCTTGCGCGCTTCGGCTTGCGATACTTCTTCACGCACAAAAGGATACTTCTCGGCCACGACTTTCTTCATCTCCGACTCAAACTTTTCCACGTCCTCCGGAGTGAATGGATGGTCGACCTCGAAGTCGTAATAGAATCCGTCCTCGATGGCGGGTCCGAACCCGATTTTCGCTTCGGGTCGCAGTCGTCGGACGGCTGTCGCCAGGATGTGCGCGCCCGAGTGCCTGAGGACACCAAGTGATTCGGGATCTTTCTCGGTAAGAACGCGGAATTCGCCGCCCTTTCGCAGCGGGGTGTTGAGATCGATGATGTCGCCGTCTACCTGTACCGCGATCGCGTCGCGTAACAGCCGGGGCCCGATGGATGCGATGATGTCGCGCGGCAGAGCGCCTTCGGGAGCTTCACGGGTGGCGCCGTCGGGGAGCCTCAGCGTCAACATTTTTGGTATGATTTCGAGTACTGCGGATGGCCTTTATTTTGCTCCCCGTTAAGGTATCGTTTGCAGATACCCTTCGCCACAGGTTACGACTCTATGTCCCCCTTCCGCTATCGTAACGAGCCGCCGTACATCTACGCCGAAGAAGAGGAAGAATCTTCTTCGCGCAACGCGATTTTCATCGCCATTGGAGCCGCGGCCGGCTTCGCGGCGGGTGTTCTCATGGCGGAGCGATTTGGAGGATTCAAGGGATTGACTGACAGAATCAAGGACACGTTCGGCGGCGGCACCGAGGGAGAAGAGGAAGAGTTTGATTACGAGGGCCTCGACGACGATGAGTTCGATCCCGACTTCGACGAAGAGCTCGACACACCCAAGGCATCGCTCAACGGCGCCGAAGAGCTCGAGGAACGAGTACTCGAGGCCTTCAGAAATGATCCGACGCTCAGCGAACGCGCAATCGACATTGGCGCTGTCGAGGACGGAATCATCGAGCTCACCGGCTGGGTCAATTCGGAAGACGAAGCCCACCAGGCCGTAGTCGTGGCGCGTGGCGTTCCTGGCGTCGACACCGTCGTGAACAGACTGGTCGTGAGTCCCGATGAAGATCGCTTCGATGAGGCTGCGCATCGTTACGAAGACGGCGAGCCTCCATTCACCGAGCGACATTGGGAAGGCCAGCAGGTAGGAACCGGTCGCCGTCGTCAGGGAACTTCAGAGGAGATCGACAGGCACGCTGATCCGCGCAACGTTCTGGAGGACCGGTCGTTGAAAGAAGACAAAGCATTCATGGCAGCTGCCGACGACATCCCTGATGCGGCTGAACGACGCAAAGCAACGAAGAAGGCTCGCGGAGGCAGGTCCGACGGATCTCCGGTTGCGCCGAGTGGTGTACCGAAGGCAGATCACGTCACCGATCCGGAGAACGCGCCAGCGAACGGAGCGCGCGCGCGCCCTAACCTGTAGACAGAGGAAGTTCCTTCGCGGGTAAGACGCGCGGTCTTACCCGCGAAAATGGCGCCCGTTAACTTGCGCCAGAGATGAGCACAACCCAGGAACTTCGCGATCTCCCGGCGCAATACGACCCGGCGCAGGTAGAGCGCGCTATCTACGATCGGTGGATCGACGCTGGAATCTTTTCCGCCGACGAGAAGCGCAGCCGCCGCAATGGCGGTGACCGCGAGCCGTTCGTCATCGTGATGCCACCGCCAAACGTCACGGACGTGCTCCACATGGGCCACGGTCTCAACAACACCGTGCAGGACGTCATCATCCGCTGGCGGCGTATGGTCGGCGACGAGACACTTTGGGTTCCCGGTACCGATCACGCCGGCATCGCCACGCAAAACATCATCGAGAAGCAACTGGCGTCCGAAGGCAAGTCGAAGTCGGACCTCGGGCGCAAGGCGTTTGTCGCGCGCACTGTCGCATTTGTAGAAGAAACCGGCGGGAAGATTCTGCGGCAACTGCGTGCTATCGGTGCGTCCGCCGACTGGAATCGAACGGCGTACACTTTCTCTCCCGAGCTCTCTCGAGGAGTGCGCGAAGCTTTTGTCCAGCTCTACGAGCGAGGCCTTATCTATCGCGGACATCGCGTCATCCACTGGTGTCCGCGCTGCATGACGTCGCTCAGCGACGAAGAGGCGGAACACGATGAAGAGATGGGCGCGCTCTACCACATTGCCTATCCAATCGTGGGTGGGAAGAACAACGCGAGTCTCATCGTTGCCACCACGCGTCCGGAGACCATGCTCGGTGACGTCGCGGTCGCGGTTCATCCCGACGATGGGCGCTACAAGAAGTTGATCGGCAAATCGGTGATGCTACCAGTCGCCAACGTCGAAATCCCCGTCATCGCCGACGATTACGTCGATCCAGCCTTCGGCACCGGCGTAGTGAAGATCACGCCTGCGCACGACCCCAATGACTTCGAAGTCGGCAAGCGACACAAACTGCCGATGCCGGTAATCATGGCGCCGGACGGAACGATGGCGAACGGAGTTGACGCCAACACGCGTGTGCCGGCGGAGCTACTTGGCATCGACAGATTCGAGGCGCGCGAGCGAATCATCCGAACACTCGAGAAATCGAAGCAGCTACGCACGGTCAAGCAGCATCAACACGCAGTAAGGCATTGCTATCGTTGCGACACGGTGGTCGAACCGCGTCTATCGGATCAATGGTTCGTGAAAATGGAACCACTCGCCAAACCGGCACTCAAAGCCGTGCGCGACGGCACTATCCGGATTCTGCCGGAAAGGTGGGAGGCAGTCTACATAAACTGGCTGGAGAACATTCGCGACTGGAACATCTCTCGTCAGCTCTGGTGGGGCCATCGCATACCGGTTTGGTACTGCGACAAATGCGATTGCCAGATCGTTAGCCGCACTGACGTAGCTGCGTGCGAGAAGTGCGGTGGCGATGTACGTCAGGATGAGGATGTGCTAGACACGTGGTTCTCGTCCTGGCTTTTCCCGATATCGACGCTGGGCTGGCCGGACAAGGACAGCGCCGCGCTTGTAGCGTTCTATCCGACGGACGACCTGATCACCGCGCCCGAGATTCTGTTCTTCTGGGTCTCTCGGATGATCATGGCGGGATATGCCTTCATGGATGCACCACCCTTCCACACAGTGTATCTCCATGGGACTGTGCGCGACATGAATCACGTCAAGATGTCCAAGTCCCTCGGCAATGGGATCGATCCGCTGGATGTCGTCTCGAGTTACGGTGCCGACGCTCTGCGCTACACAGTGATCGCGGGAATGGGCATGGGCGCAGATCTAATGCTCGACCACAGGGACCTGGAGCGATCTTTCGCGCCCGGCAGAAACTTCGCCACCAAGCTCTGGAACATCGGAAGATTCCTCCTCGGCAACGTCGGAACGTCGCCGGTGAGAAGCGTCGACGAGCTCCGCGACACCGAGCTGACGCTGTCGGACAGATGGATACTCGGACGACTCAACGCTACGATTCTGGAGTGCGATGCAGCCCTTGGTCCGGCGCGGCCGGAGAAAGGAAAGTGGCGCTCTGAAGAGCGTTACTCGGGATTGCGACTAAGTGAGTACGCGGAGGCGGCACGGCGCTTCGTCTGGGGCGACGTTGCGGACTGGTATCTCGAGACAACGAAGGGTCGCATCGGTGCGGCCAGCCCTGACAGCGAGGTAGCGCGTGCCGTGCTCACTCATGTCTTTGACTACGCGATCAGGCTGCTGCATCCGATCATGCCGTTCATAACAGAGACGCTCTGGCAGCGACTCCCCTTCCCGGTCGCGAGCGATCGCTGCGAATTCCTGGCGATCGCTCCCTGGCCGATTCCGCATCCTGTTGCGAGGGCAGAGACCCACGACATGTCGCGCTTCGATCTCGTTCGTGAGGCAGTCAGTGCGGTGCGTCAAATCCGTTCCGATTACGCGATCCCGCCTGGCAGGCTGATAGACGCGATCATCCATTCGCCCGCCAATGGCGAGCTATTAATGGAGCATTCGGCAATGATCGGACGGCTGTCGCGATCCACCGTTAGAGTCGGCGTCCCTTCCGTCGAGGGCGGGGCGGCTCATTCCGTTCTTGCCGACGGCAGTGAAGTTATCGTTCCACTCGGCGGACTCGTCGATCTCAGCAAGGAATGCGACAAGCTGCGCGCTGACCTCGAGCAACTGGAGACTCAACTCAACGCGTTGTCGAAACGCCTGCAGAACGAAGGCTTCACGAGCAGAGCGCCCGCCAACGTCGTCGCCAGCGAGCGAAAAAAGGAAGAGGAGTGGACCAAGAGGCGCGAACAGCTCTCCGAAAAGGTGAAGGCGCTTTGCGGCGGCTGATCGCCGTCGCGCTGCTCGGACTTGGCTGCGCTTCGCCCGGTATGCCTCCGGGTGGTCCGCCGGATGTGGCGGCGCCCCAAATCGTCGCCATCACGCCTGATTCCGGCACCGTTGGCGTCAAGCCAAGAGAAGTTCTGTTCCAGTTTGATGAGGTCGTGTCCGAGCGGCCGCCTTCCGTGACAACTCTCGGCGATCTTTTCTTGATCTCCCCGCGCAATGGCGTCGCCAATGCTTCATGGCACCGCGACGCAATCGGAGTCAGGCCTTCGAACGGATGGCGCGCCAACACTCCGTACACCGTGATCATGCTGAGAGGTCTTGCCGACATTCGCGGAAATGTCCGCAACACCGGCGCGGTAACATTCTTCTCCACAGGAACTACCATTCCGCACACCAGAATTGCTGGCAATGTATTCGACTGGGTCAGTGGCTCGCCTGCTAACGGAGCACTGATCGAGTCCTTTGTGCCACCGGACAGTATTCACGCCTACGTGGCGCTCGCTGACTCGAACGGGGCGTTTGTCATCGAGCACTTGCCGCCGGCGCGTTACACCGTGCGCGCGTACATCGACCGCAACAAGAACCAGGGAATCGACCCGAGCGAGCCGTGGGACAGCGTTTCGATCAGCCTCACCGATACGGCGCGAAAGGATCTGCTGATCTTTACCCACGACACCGCGCCCCCGAGGATTCTTGACGTCCGAGCGCCGGATTCTCTCACCTTGCAGGTCTCGTTCGACAAACCTGTAGACCCAAACCAGACACTCACTGCCGCCAATTTCGCAGTCATCGGTCCGGACTCGGCGCGGATTCCAATTGCCAGCGCTGGTCCACCCCCTAAAGACACGACGGCGAGAATCAATCCGGCAGCCGGTGTTCCGCCTGCACCGGTCCGCGTTCCGCCAGCGCCGGTCCGCGTTCAGCCGGCTGCTCGCCGCGATACGACGGTCGCAGCGAAGCCCGTGATGCGGCGTCCGCTTCCAATAACGGAAGCAGTGATCAAACTGCAGCGACCGCTCACTCCAAAACTCACCTACCGCGTGCGCGCGTTCGGTATTCGCGGACTCTTGGGCCACACCGGCGATAGCGAGCGAACGTACACCGTTCCTGCCCCTCCACCGCCTGCTCCTCCGGCGAAGCCCGTTACCAATGTTCCCGCTGTCCCTCCGCCGCGCGATCGATGACCGACTCGAGACGCGACCTGCCAAGCGTCAACAAGCTGCTCGAGACTTCGGGTGTAAAGTCGCTGCTCGAGCAACATCCGCGAACCGTTGTTCTCGATGCTGTGCGAAGCGCGGTCGAGGCTGCGCGCAGCGCAGGAGGAGCGCAACGAACCGAGCAGCAGTGGGTCGACACGATAACATCGGCTGTCCATGACGCGACGCGTCCATCGCTGCGACGCGTAATCAACGCCACAGGAGTAATTCTGCACACCAATCTCGGACGCGCACCGCTCGCTGATTCTGCGATACGCGCGATCGAGCACGTTGCTGAAGGCTTCAGCAATCTCGAGTACGATATAGACACCGGCCAACGGGGATCGCGTTACTCGCACTGTGTCGGGCTGCTGCGACAGCTCACTGGCGCTGAGGACGCACTGGTGGTCAATAACTGCGCGGCAGCGATGGTGCTCACGCTCAACGCCATTGCCCTAAAGAAAGAAGTACTGGTCTCCAGAGGTGAGCTCGTCGAGATCGGCGGCAGTTTCCGTATTCCCGACATAATGGCGCGCAGTGGCGCTCGGCTCGTCGAGGTTGGTACGACCAATCGCACTCACGACGACGATTATCGGCGGGCGATTACACCGAAAACCGCTGCGATCGTCAAGGTCCATCGCAGCAACTTCACGATCGAAGGCTTTACCTCGGAGGTCAGCGTCGAGCGACTGGCTTTCATCGCCGCGGAGCATGGGCTCCCGGTGATCCACGACCTGGGCAGCGGACTCCTTCTCTCGCTGGAGGACTACGGCCTTAGGGGTGAGCCGACCGCGTCGACGGCGATTGAATCGGGGGCGACGTTGGTGCTCATGAGCGGCGACAAACTCCTCGGTGGGCCGCAAGCCGGAGTGATACTCGGAAAGGCTGCAGTCATCGCAAAGCTCCGCAAGAATCCGTTTGCCCGCGCGATGAGAGTCGATAAACTCACGCTTTCCGCTCTCGAAGCAACGCTTAGGCTCTATCTCGAACCCGAACGCGCGCTCAGAGAGATTCCCGTACTGGCGATGATTACCGAGCGTGCCGACGAGATAGAAGCACGAGGTCAGTCGATCGTCATTACGCTGCGAGACCATAAGATCGAGGCGGAGGTTGCACGCAGTACGGCGAGCGTGGGTGGCGGCGCTTTTCCCACCGCGGAGATAACGTCGAGTGCCATCGTCTTCCAGTCGGATATCGAGCGAATGGAAGAGCGACTGCGCCGCGGCGACCCACCCGTGATCGGCAGGATCGCTGACCGAAAGCTGCTGCTCGACCTTCGCAGTGTGTTGCCGCGTGAGGACGCGGTACTGGTAAAGGCCATTGTCAGAGCGCGCTCATGAACTTTGTGCCTGACGCGGTCTTCCTCGACCGCGACGGCACGATCATGGAAGACGCGCACTACATAAAGTCACCGAAGCAGGTGCGACTACTTCCCGGCGCCGGGGCCGCGGTCAGAAGAATCAACGATGCCAGCGTGCCGGCGATAGTGATCACCAACCAGTCAGGAATCTCGCGCGGAATATTCACCATTGAAGACTACGACGCGGTCCGTCGGCAGTTCGAGTCACTACTTGCGGCCGAGGGAGCACACATCGACGCCAGCTACTACTGTCCGCATCACCCAACCACTACCGGACCTTGCAGCTGCCGGAAGCCCGCCACGAGGATGTTCGAGGACGCCATACGCGATTTCAAGCTCGATCCGCAGAAGGTCGCGTACGTGGGGGATCGCTGGCGCGACGTGGCCGCAGCGGGGAAACTCGGCGGACGCGGTGTCATGATCGAGTCAGCAATGACAACCGACGAGGATCGGCGTCTCGCGCGCGAGGACGGGATTGAGACCGCTGCTTCCCTCGCCGACGCCGTCGAGATGCTGTTTGGCCTTACTCCGAGCGACCGCTCGCCGTAAAATCGGGCATGCCCTCACGAATTGCCGTGCTCGCATCCGGACGCGGCTCCAATCTTCAGGCAATCATCGAGCACTTCGACAACCTCGCGCGCGAGCGCATTGCCAAGGTCGCGCTGGTGGCGTCAAACCGGGCCGATTCTCCAGCGCTGATTCGCGCGGCAACGGCCTCGATCGATATTGCGCACTTCGATGCGGCGAATGACGGGTCGCAGCTGCTCGATTTGTTGCGAAAGTCGCGAATAGACCTCGTCGTTTTGGCTGGCTACCTGAAACGGATTCCTGCAAAGGTGATCCGCGAATACGCTGGCAGAATTATGAACATTCACCCCGCGCTACTACCGGCTTTCGGTGGCGAAGGCATGTACGGTGCACGAGTGCACGAGGCCGTCATTGCATCCGGTGTGAAGGAAAGCGGAGTGACTGTCCACCTGGTCGATGATGAGTACGACCGCGGACCCATCGTTGCGCAGTGGCGGGTTCCGGTCGAGCCATTGGACACGCCGAACTCGCTTGCCTCGCGAGTGCTGGCGGTGGAGCACGTCGTTTACCCGCGCGCCGTCGAGATTGTGGCAATACTCCAACAGCTGGAAGCAAGAACTTCTGCCTGATATGCCAACAGCACTTCTGTCTGTTTCTGATAAGACTGGAATCGTCGATTTCGCCAAAGGACTCACCAGTCTCGGCTGGGATCTCGTCTCGACTGGTGGCACCGCCCAGGCGCTCCGCGCCGCGGGCGTGACGGTTCGTGATATCAGTGATGTAACGAAATTCCCGGAAATGCTCGATGGACGCGTCAAAACTCTCCATCCGGCGATACACGGTGCGTTGCTGGCGCGCCGAGATTCGCCCGAGCACATGAAGTCATTGGCCGAGCACCACATCTCGCCCATCGATCTCGTGGCGGTGAATCTCTATCCCTTCGAGGAGACGGCAGCTCGATCGGGGTCTAAACCGGAAGAGATCCTCGAGCAGATCGACATCGGCGGACCATCAATGCTTCGATCCGCGGCAAAGAATTTTACGTCGGTGACGGTCATCATTGATCCCACTGATTACGGGCGCGTTCTCGCCGCGCTCGAAGCCAAAGACGACGATCTTGACCTTCGGCGACTGCTGGCGGAAAAAGCCTTTGCGCGCACGGCCGCCTACGATGCAGCCATTGCTTATTGGTTTGGGTGTGAACGGTCGGAGATCTTCCCCGATCGCATCAGCATCCCGCTTTTGAAAGAGAGTGCGTTGCGATACGGAGAAAATCCCGGGCAGCGCGCGGCCTTTTATGTCGAGCGCAGGCACGATGGGATTGCAGCGCTCGAGCAGAAGGGCGGAAAGGAGCTCTCCTTCAACAACCTTCTCGACCTCGAGGGCGCACTCTTCGCGACCGATCCATTTCAGGACGAAACGTGCTGCGCCATCGTCAAGCACACGACGCCGTGCGGTCTCGCCACCAGCACTACTGCACTCGACGCCTATAGGAAGGCCCTGGCCTCGGACCCCGTATCGGCTTTTGGGTCGGTGATCTCCTTCACGGTTGCCGTCGATGACAAAACAGCGGAAGCGGTTTCGAGTCTTTTCGTCGAATGTATTGTCGCACCCGAATTCACTGCCGATGCTCTTGAGATACTTGGTCGCAAAAAGAACCTTCGCGTGTTGCAGGGCCGAGCGCAGTGGCGGGAGCACGCGCTCGACTATAAACGCGTCCGCGGTGGCTTTCTGGCACAGGAGCGCGCTGCGCGCGATAGCCACGGCGAACAGTGGCGCGTGGTCACGAAGCGCCAGCCCACCGACGTCGAGCTGAAGGATCTGCAGTTCGCCTGGCGCGCAGTCGGCAGCGTGAAGTCGAACGCGATCGTGTTGGCTCGCGATGGAGCTACCATCGGGATCGGCGCGGGCCAGATGTCACGAGTCGACGCCTCGTTTCTATCGGTTCACAAGGCGCGCGTGTCCGGCCACGATACCACCGGCTCAGTGATGGGTTCCGATGCATTCTTCCCGTTTCGAGATGGTGTCGAGCAAGCGGCCGAGGCGGGGGTTGTTGCCATCGTGCAACCCGGTGGCTCGGTGCGAGATGAGGAAGTGATTCAGGCGGCGGACGAGTACAACATCGCGATGGTATTCACGGGCAAGCGGCAGTTCCGCCACTAGTGACGACGGTCGCTGCGACGCTCGAAGAGCGCGATTACCGGCCGTCTTATGGTGGAGCGGCAGTAGCGTCCGGACTGATTTTTGTTCTTTATCTCATAACGCTCGCCCCATCGACGGCGATGTGGGATACGAGCGAGTACATCGCGGCGGCTTACACGCTCGGCCTGCCTCATCCGCCGGGAAATCCCTTCTTCGTGCTGCTCGGACGTTTTTTCGCGCTCCTGCCCATCGCGCCGAACGTTGCAATGCGAATCAACATCCTGGCGGCTCTATGCAGCGCCATCGCGGCTGGAATGTGGTTTCTCATCACGGAGCGAGTTCTGGTCGGATGGCTACCAGAGCGCTGGCAACGAATCGTCGGGGGATCCGTCGCCGCGTTGATTGGAGCGACGGCGTTCACAGTCTGGGCGCAGTCGGTGGTTAACGAAAAGGTGTACACCGTCTCGCTGCTGGGGCTGGCGCTGGTATCCTGGCTGACTGTGCGCTGGTGCGACGATCCAGACGGACCAGAGGCGGACCGGTTGCTCGTCATGATCGCATACCTGAGTGGACTCGGGTACTCCAACCACATGGCGGGCTTTCTGGCCGTGCCCGCGGTTGGCGTGGCGGTGGTGCTGCGCCGAGCAACAACCCTCGTGCGCTGGAGGCTGCTTCTCGCCTGCGCCGGTGCGCTGTTGCTGGGGATGACTCCATTTCTCACGCAGCCGCTCCGCGCAGCGCACTTTCCCGCCATCAATGAAGGCGAGCCAACCGGCTGCGCCACGCGCATTGGAGTCGGCTGCACGTTGAGCAAGGCGACTTACGACCGCTTCATGTACAACTTCAATCGCGGCCAGTATCAGAAGCCGGGATTGATGGAGAGGCAAGTATCCTTCATCGCCCAGGTCAAAATGTGGTGGCAGTATTTCGGGTGGCAGTGGCTCAGGGATCCGTTCGCCAGCCATCCGGCGCTTCAAAAGATGCTGGCCACCCTTTTCCTGTTGCTCGGTGGTCTCGGCGGCTACGTGCACTGGAAGCGGGATCGCCGATCGTTTTCCTATTTCGGTCCGTTGATGTTCACGGTGACGATCGCGCTCATCTACTACATGAACTTCAAGTACGGCGCGACGCAGTCAGCGGGGCTGGGTGACTCGGTACCGCGCGAAGTGCGCGACCGCGACTACTTCTATCTCTGGAGCTTCTCGGCGTGGAGCGTGTGGGCAGCTCTCGGTCTGGTTTTCGTCTGGGAGACCGTTGCTGCGATGATCGGGTCAGACAAAGCTCGCGTAGGAACCGAAACGCTCGTTCTTCCACGACGACGCAGCTGGCTGCTCGCGACGCCAGTGCTGGCGCTGGCGCTGATCCCTCTCTTCGCCAACTGGAAGTCCGCGTCGCGCGCGGGCCAGACTGACACTGCAGATTTCGCCGCGGACCTGCTCAACTCGGTAGAGCCGTACGGAATTCTCGTCACTGCCGGCGACAACGACACCTTTCCTCTCTGGTACGCGCAGGAAGTCGAAGGAATCCGTCGCGATGTAATTGTTGCTTGCCTGTCGCTGCTCAACACCGACTGGTACACGCGACAGCTGCTGCGCCGGCCGATTTACGAGTACGACACGCTGCGGGGTCCGGCCATTTATCGCGGCAAGGCCTGGAAGAAGCCGACCGGTCCGCCGCTTGGACTGACGATTCAGCAGGCGGATGCGGTCCCATCCGTGATCGAGCTTTCCTCGCCGCAGACATTTCGCAAGGAAGGCACTGGTATCGTCCTGAATATTCAGCCGCGGTCATTCGGCGATTTCGCTGGCCTCGAGCGCGCTGATTTATTCGTGCTGTACATGATCCGGGATGCGTTTCCGGAACGACCGTTTTTTTTCAGTCGGACGACTGGTGGTTATCCAGAGGAGCTTGGATTCGCTCCGTACACCGTTACGACGGGTCTGGCCAGAAAGCTCGTGCCCGAGGTTCCCAAACCGGGGAACGGAATCGTCGTCGTCGGTCAGGAAGCCTTCGACCTTGAGACGACTCGCGTGCTATGGGAAACTGTTTTCAAGGCACCGAAATCGATGGCGCAGCGAGAGCTGTGGGTCGATCGACCATCGGCGGGTATTCCTTACCTCTACGTTCGTACAGGTTTGGTCCTCAGTACCGGCCTCGCACAACTTGGACGCGCCGACGAGGCCGCGCGTATTCGCGCTCAGGTCGAGGCAGTTGCCCGTGCGACGCAGCTCGACGAGGTATTGGCGAGCGCGTCGCAGTAGTCTCGCCGGCGAACAAAGAAACGGTCGCGACAGCGCCGGAATCGTTTATTTTGAGAGGGGAGGGTTGGCAGAACGGCTATTGCACCAGTCTTGAAAACTGGCGCCCGCAAGGGCTTGGGGGTTCGAATCCCTCACCCTCCGTCCTCGCAATGGATACGGTGAAATACCCACCTTGGTCCGCAGTCCGCAGTCCCGTCGATTAACAAAAAACGCCGCCCGCCCCTGAACGCGCGAGTGGCGTTTTCTGCAACTTGAAGCAGTGCTACTCCCCTGTTGTCCTCGGAGCCGGCCCAAGCTGTCCGAGTCGCCCTTTCATCGTGGAGAATCCGGCGTCGTTGACTTGGAGGCCGTTTAGCGTCGATGCGGGAATCTGATTCAACATCCGCTGAATATCGGCGATACGATCAGTAGTGCCGGGGTGATCCGCGAACCATGCCGCGGCACCCCCGCTTCCTTGCTGTTCCTCGGCAAGTAGTTTCTGGAAGAAGGTGTACATTCCGCGCGGGCTGATTCCCGCACGCATGACGTTGTTGAATCCTCCTTCATCCGCTTGAACTTCATCAGTGCGGCTGAATTTGGCGAATACGGCGGCGCCACCAACGTTGATCGCTGCCTGTGCTACTCCGCTCTGACAGATTCCCGTCAGCGCGCACAATATCCCAACTCCAACGTTCGCGCCCTGCGCCTGCTCCAGTTGCTTCACAGAATGCCGCCGCACGACGTGCTCGATCTCATGGCCAAGCACGCCCGCTACTTCCGACATGTTGCTCGCGCGCTCCAGCACTCCGCGGTTGATGTAGACGAATCCACCGGGAAGCGCGAATGCGTTTACCTGGCTCGAGTTCACGACCCGAAACTGCCAGTTGAGGTCGTTGCGTGATGTACGACTGGCGATGCGCTGACCCAGGGAATTCACATAGTTCTGAATCAAGGCGTCCTGAACCATCGGGAGCTGAGCGTTAACCTGCTGCGCTTCCTCCTGGCCCATCTGAACTTCCTGCTGAGTGGATACGCCGCATGCGGCCAGCAATCCTGCTGCGGCGATCGATAGTGATGTTTTGAGCATCCGAGGGCTCCACGAAAATCGGTTGTTTTGGTCCTTCTATCAAAAGGTCCAGCCCCTATCCGAAGGCAGAAAACAAGCCATCCGACGCTCGCGGAGCAGTTTGCCTGGAATTACTTTGCCGTATGATACGACTCAAGCGTAGGACGCTCCTCCTGGCGTCTGTTTTCCCGCTGATCGGGTCACAGCGATTGGGCGCGCAGATCGGCCGAGGCGGGGATCAACCGGCGCCCAACGCCGTCGCCGCAGCGTATCGAAACGAGGTGCGCAACAGGCTCAATCAACTCGTTATCCAGCTGGCGGAAGCGTGGGATGGGTCTGACGCCGCCGAGCCAGCTCGCCTATATGCGGCAAACGGCGTGATCGTCCTCGGTCCCAATCGTACGATTCAAGGGCGTGACACCATTCGCGAGGCCTTTTCATCGACGTTGCGACACATGCGAGGAGTCGTGCTCACAATCGATGACTACGATTTGAGTGGCGAGCTCGCCTTCGTGCGGGGAGTGATGATTTATGAGCTGCTGCATGAAGGATCTCCAGGTTCGCAGGAAACAGTCAGCTATAGCATGGTTCTGCGCCGGCAGCGGAGCGATGTTTGGTTGATCCAGATACACATGCTGGGCGGCACTCTAGCACTGCCCGATACAAAAAAGCCGCAGGCACCCGCGACCCAGACCGACGCCATCAAGCGGTAACGCGCTGGCGCCACGCTATATCACTCGATCACTTTCAATCATCGCTTTCGGACTTCCGACATGGCCGACTTCACGAAGGAATGGATCGAGCACCTGAAGGCCCAGATCTCTGGGCGCATGACCATCGTCGCGGACAAGATGGATCCGCAGAGCTTCGATGAGCTTGTGACCGACCTCGCGTGGTTTACGTTTCGCTTTGCCCGCGACCCTGATACCAAGATGAGGAAAGTGTTCCGGTAAGACCCCGTGCCGGCGGCACTAGATTCGCCGTAGAGTGCGGATACAGGAGCTCTGGGGACGCCGATGGCGAAGTGTGAAGTCTGCGGCAACGATTATGACAAATCGTTTTCCGTCACCATGAAGGGGAAAGCTCACATCTTCGACTCATTCGAGTGCGCCATTCACGCCCTGGCGCCAAAGTGCTCGCATTGCGGCTGCAAGATCATCGGCCACGGCCTCGAGAGCAACGGCACTTTCTATTGTTGTGCGAGCTGTGCCGAGATGTCGGGTGTCAAAGGGCTCGAGGACCGCGTCTAGAACCAGAAGCGAGGAAAACGACGTGAAGTGGAAGAGTCGGGGTGATCCAGACGGAAAACTTGGTGACGAGCGCGTTCGAAGGAAGTTCGCCTGGCTTCCTGTCGAGGCTGACGACGGCTACACGTATTGGCTCACGCCAGTGGTCGTCCACGAGCAACTGCTTCCAAAAGTTTCGCGAGGCGGCTTCGAGGACGACGAACAGTCGTGGCAAGTGGTCGAAGCGAAGCCGGTGGGCGGCGGCAAGAAGGATCGAAAGTAATAGCGGCAAATAGGCTTGGCGCTCACGATAGATCTCAACGCCGACCTGGGAGAAGGCTTCGGCCCGTCACGCGCTGCTCTCGACGAAGCGCTCCTCGACCTCGTCTCCTCGGCTAACATCGCCTGTGGATTCCACGCCGGTGACGCAATGACAATGCGTGACACTGTGAGAGCAGCATCTCTCCGCGGCGTGACTATCGGAGCGCATCCATCCTATCCGGATCTTCCTGGATTTGGCAGGCGCGAGCTCGGTCTCCCTCCGAAAGAGATCAGGCGCCATGTGGCCTATCAGATCCACGTTCTCCGCGACGTGTGCGGAGCCGAAGCGGCGAAACTTTCGTTCGTAAAGCCGCACGGCGCGCTCTACAACCGTGCCGCTCGCGACCGCGAAGCCGCGACCGCTGTCGTGGCGGCAATACGGGAGGTGGAAGCATCACTCACTTTGCTCGGACTCGCGGGCAGCGAGATGGCGCGCGCTGCTGAGGACGCCGGCATCGGCTTCGCGAGCGAAGCTTTCGTCGATCGGGCCTACAAGCCCGATGGAACGCTGGTTCCACGCGACGAGCCCGGAGCAATAATCCAGGATGTGAAGAGGACCGCCCAGCGAGCCGTCATGCTCGTCAAAGGACAAACGATCACTGCCGACGACGGCTCCGAACTGCACATTAAAGCGCAGTCGCTTTGTGTCCACGGTGACAACCCGGATGCGTCTTCGATCCTGAGCGCGCTGAGAGCGCGGCTCAAGAAATCCGGCGTCGTTATCGCATCTTTTGCCGGTTGATGGGCACAGAGCTGCGCGCGCATTCGCTCGGCGATTCCGCCGTCACCATCGTTCTTGGCGCAGAGCGCACACCAGAACTGCTCCGCCGGGTTCACTCCGCCGCCCGCACCCTCGAAGCAGCAAATATCCAGCACGTTCAGGACATCGTGCCAGCCTACCTCGGGGTGACTGTGTTTTACGATTCGCTCCACACTTCGTACGAGGAGATAGCGAGCATTCTTCTCGAGAGCTGCAAGCGCACCCCACAGTCGCCGAGTCACGGATTGCTGGCCAGGGATCATCGAATTCCAGTGAGGTACGATGGCGTGGACCTCGACTGGGTTTGTTCGTCGACTGGTTTATCGACCGAGGAGGTCGTCGCGCGCCATTTGGCCAGGGCTTACACAGTCGACTTGCTGGGCTTCGTACCAGGCTTTGCGTACCTGACCGAGCTCGATGCTTCGCTGCAGTTGCCGCGACGTGATCAGCCCCGTCCACGCGTAGCACGGGGCAGCGTTGCTATCGCAGCGGCACAGACCGCAGTCTATCCGCTCGATACTCCCGGTGGGTGGCACATCATCGGGAGAACACCGACACGATCATGTTCGATCCGACGCGCGATCCGCCGGCTCTGCTCGGGCCCGTAGACCGGGTGCGCTTCGAGCGCGTTAAGTGATCGTCATCACACACGCGCCGCCGTACCTCACCGTGCAGGACGGAGGACGAAAGCATTCCCGCTCATCGGGAGTTCCACAAAGCGGCGCGATGGATGGGTTTGCGCTTTGCGCCACCAACGCCATGGTCGGAAACTCCGTCGCTGCGGCAGCATTCGAGTGGGCACTCGGCGGCGGCACACTGCGCTTCGGGAGCGAGTGCGTTTTCGCGATTGGCGGCGCGACTGCGCGCGCGTCACTCTCCGGCAGATCGGTGGCACCCTGTACCACCACGTACGCGCGAGCCGGGAATGAGCTTTCTGTCGAGCAAATTACCGCGGGGCGTTTTCTCTACCTTGCCTTCAACGGCGGGATCGAGGTGCCATTACTACTGGGAAGCCGATCAACCTATCTACCCGGAGGCTTCGGCGGATATCAGGGGCGCACTCTGAAAAACGGCGACGCCGTGCCCCTTGGTGAGCGAGAGGGCGAGCCGCCTGTTGAAGGATTCCACTGTGCCGCGGATTTGCTGCCTCGGTATGACAGCGGAATTGTTCACGCGACTCGCGGTACGCAGGAGGAGTTGTTCGATGAGTCGGCCTGGCTGACTCTCACCGAGAGCGAGTACCGCGTATCGACAGCATCTGATCGCACCGGCTACAGATTGGAGGGACCTGCGCTCCGAAACCGTCTCGGCGCACTTCCATCCGAGTCCAGCTGCTCGGGCGCCATCCAGATTACGGGCGACGGACTTCCGATCGTCCTGATGTCCGATGCGCCCACCGTTGGGGGTTACCCGAAGATCGCAGTCGTGAGCGAGGCAGATCTCCCGATCCTTGCCCAGCGCCGTCCAGGCGAGGGGATTCGATTTGTTCTGACATCGATCGAGCAGAGCCAGCGCGCGCTCAGGCGCCGCGTATCTGATCTCCACACCATCGGCCAGCTTGCGAGCCGATCGACGGCCGCTAGACGCTCAACCGGTTGACAGGGGATGAGCGAGCTTCGCGGCGAGGAAGGTCGGTTCGCAGGCGCGGCTCCTGCAGGTGAAGTGTCAGGTGGCCGCTTGGCAATGCGGCTTAACTCCTGTTGGGGGGCTTGTCCATGGAGCGAAGTGACAGCGAAAACATCAACTCGAATGTCGGGTCCGACCAAACCAGCTTCGACGACCGCGGGGTTTCTGGTCGCGTGAAAAATGTGGCGTCTACAGTCAAGCAAAAGGCATCGAATATCCCGGCGCTTCTTGCCGACGGGCTCGAGGCTGGGGCGCAGGCGCTACGTCAACACCGGCCGGTGACGAGTGAGACGGCGGCGGCTGGATCGTCGGTCGCGGTGTCCAAAGACTCCAGCGTTGCCGCTGTCACCGACACCCTGGCGAGCGGAATGCAATCCAGCGCCGACTGGCTTCGTGACGCAGATCTGGAGAAGCTCAAGGACGGCGTGGAGAAGCAGGTGAAGGAGCATCCCGCGCGGTCGCTTCTGGTGGCATTGGGCGCCGGTTACCTGATCGGAAAAGCGTTCCGGCGGTAGCCATGAAGATTGCGAGCCCAGCACACACCCATCGTGGAGTAGGGGAGCTTCTCCGCGAAGTAGCACAGGATGGGGCGCATCTAGCGCGCCAGGAGGTAAACCTGGCGCGAATCGAGTTCGCTCAGATCGCCCGCGATATCGGGAAAGGAACCGTGTTCGCAGTTGCGGCAGCGATGTTGGGACTGCTCACGGTGCAAATGCTCGTGTTTGGATTTGCCCTGCTGCTGGGGGACGCACTCTTCCGCGGGCATTACTGGATCGCGGCGTTTGTGTTGACTGCTATTATGGGGGGCATCGCGTATTACCTGTTGAAACGGGGCACCGCGCTGCTCTCGCCTAAGAACATCAAACCTGAGCAGACACTCGCTACGTTACGGAGACACAAGGATGGCTGAGACTACGACGGAAGTTCGCGCGGACATCGAGCAGACTCGGGCGCGCATGTCCGGCGCTATCGCCGAGCTCGAGAGCAAAGTCGATCTGCCGCAAAAAGTGCGGGACAATCCGTGGGCTGCGGTGGGCGTCGCTTTTGGCGCAGGCATCGCCTTGAGCGCATCCCGCGCCGACGTAAAAGCGGCCAAGGTCACGGCCGACGCGACGAAGGAAACCAGCAGTAAGCTGGGCGGAGCGCTGGATGGCGTCGTCGCCGCGCTCATCGCTGGCGTTACCGAGGCGATTAATTCCCGGATTGATGGGATGGTCAACGAGGTTGTCACCTCGATCCGCGGATCAACGCCGCCTGCCCGGAAGATTGACGTCGCCGACGGAACCGCGGACGTACCCATTAGGGCGGACTAAACCGCCTGAACGGCGATCAGCGAACAGTCTGAACTTGCGCTGATCGCCACCGGCTTCTAAATCCGAGGTGCTCACGAGCGGAGTCAATCCCGACTCACGCTCTCGCACGCGCGGAGGCAATGCTGATTAGGCGCATTCGTCTCGGAGAAGCTTTCATTCTGGGTTTGCTGCTCGTGGCACTCGAGCACGCGTCAGCGCGGGCGCAGCCCGGCGCCTCAGCGCGACAGGCGACGAAGCGGCGCGCCCCATTCCGAATCCCGCCCGAAGCCGAGCTAAAGGACTCGGTCTACCGGGCGTCGGCGTTTCGGGGGCGCGCAATTCTGCTGGCAACGCGTGACAGTCTTCCGGGAAACGTTGGCAACTCACTTCGCTGCGCCAGCTGTCACCTCGATGGCGGACTACGTCGTGACGCCATGCCGTGGGTCGGCAGTTACGCGAGGTTCCCGCAGTTCCGCGCGAGGAGCGGCAAGGTCGATCTTATCGAGGATCGAATCAACGACTGCTTTCAGCGCAGCATGAACGGAAGAGCATTGGACCGCGCCGGCAGGGACATGCGTGACATCGTCGCCTACCTGGCTTTTCTGTCGACCGGAATTCCCGTCGGCGTCGAGATGGAGGGTCAGAGTTTCCCTCGACTGCAGCCGTTGAAGGGGGATGCCAGTCGGGGCGATGCGGTTTTCAGATCAACGTGCGTGCGCTGTCACGGAGCAAACGGCCAGGGAACCAAGCTCGCTCCGCCACTTTGGGGTCCGCGCTCGTACAACGTCGGAGCCGGAATGGCGAGAATCAACACCTCCGCATCGTTCATCCACGCTCTGATGCCGATCGATCGCGCGCAACGCCTCACACCACAGCAAGCGTTCGACGTTGCGACCTATATCAACACCCGCCCCCGCCCTGATTTCCCGGCCAAGGTTCATGACTGGCCGCACGGAGGGAAGCCGGACGACGCCGATTATCACGTTCTACCCATCACTTCAAAGGAGAAATCGCAATGAACGAAGCTTCGCTTCCGAAGCGCAGGGAATTCCTCGGCACACTTGCCGCGGGCGCGGTAGCACTCGGCCTCACTGGGTCGGTCCCAAGCGCGTTCGCAACCGAGCGCAAAACGCGTCGTGACCTGAAGCCAGATGACTTGAAGCCCAGCGATAAGTGGCTAACCGCCGTGACCGGCAAGCATCGCCAGTTCTTCGACATGCCCAACCATGAAAATGGCATGGGATTGCTGCACGTTCGCAACTACCTCAACGCGATGCGCGATACTTATCACGTGACACATCCCGATGTCACTGCAGTCGTCGGACTGTATGGGATGACGACCATGCTCGCCTTCAACGATGCGATGTGGCAGAAGTACGGAGTAGCCAATCCAATCAAAGTGATGGACGCATCGAAAGCGCTCGCAACTCGGAACGTTTTCTTCGCCGCGCCGGGTGGCACTGGCGCGCTGTCGCTTTCGGGAGCGCCGATTCCGATTCCCGCCGACTCTTCCATCTCGGAGCTACAGCAGCGAGGCGCGGTGTTCATCCTTTGCAACAACGCCTTCAATGTCTGGATGGGACTTCTTGGTGGTGATAAAGCGGCGGATCTACGCAAAGAGTTCGAAGCTAACATCCTGCCGGGAGTGTACCTCGTGCCTGCGATGGTTGTCGCCGTCAATCAGGCTCAAATGCACAGCTGTACGTACATGTACTTGTGACCTTTCCCTGAACCGAATGGACACCGCAAGCATCGGGATTCTCCGAGGCCGTTAACATCTGACCGGGTGGTGCGTCTCTCAAGCTGAACGGTGCGCGAATGCACCCACCCGATAACGGATCCTCGAAAAGAGGAAGGAGAAACGAGATGTCGAAAGCGAAGCTTGCGGCGTTCGCGGCCGCTCTGGTTCTGGCAATCAGCTCACAGGGCTCGGCGCAGTCTACTCAGGCAGCGCTGACAGCGCCCCCGCACATGACGAGAGCTGGGCTCATCGCCTGGTGCAAGAGCCATCCAAAGGCAGTCGCGGATTGCAGAGAAGTCCGGGCCGATACGAAGGAAGTCCGGTCGGATCGCAGGGAAGTCCGCGCCGACCGCAGAGAAGTAAGGGCGGACATCAAGGCTGGCGACCGGAAGGAAGCCAAGCAGGACGCCAAGGAGCTCAAGGCGGATCGCAAGGATCTGCGTAAGGATCGTAGAGACAGGCGTCATGATGTTCGTGACCTGCGCAGAGACAAGGATGCTGGGAAATAAAGGACGCTGGCGATGACGAAAAGCCCGGTGGTCGTTCGAACGACCACCGGGCTTTTCACATCCAGCCCTCGCCACTCAGCGCGCCGGAGCGAGCGCCGGCGGACGGTCAGTCTTCAGATAGCGCGCGAGGAATGTGTCGGTTACCTGATGAACGAGCCGTGCACTGGCGCCGTTGTACACTGCTCCGTGCCGCCCGGGCGGATAGATGCGCACTTCCGTATCCCGTCCAGCGTTTGTCAACGCGGTGAGCAGCTGCATGGTGTTCTGCGGATGAACGTTGTCGTCCATCATCGAGTGAATCAGAAGAAGCGTCCCGCGCATTTTTGCCGCTTGCTCGATTGGTGCGCTCTCGATGTATCCCCTGAGGTTGTCACTCAGCAGCCCCATGTAGCGCTCGGTGTATATGGAGTCGTATAGCCGCCAGTCCCCAACCGCGGAGTTCGCGACCCCGACGGGAAATAGGTCCGGATACATCTCCATCGTGTAAACGGCGCTGTAGCCGCCATAGCTGGTGCCGATGATGGCTATGCGCTTCGCATCGACATAACTCTGCCTGGCGAGATAGCGGGCCGCTTCAGCGAAGTCGAGCGCCTCGTATTTGCCAAGCTGTTTGTACACGACCTTCATGAAGGCGCTGCCGTAATTGTTCGTCCCCCGATTGTTCAGACCGACGATGACGTAACCCTGCTGCGCTAGCCACTGGTGCCAGCCGCTGGGTGCAAACTCGTCATAGACCTGTTGCGATCCGGGCCCGCCGTAGACATCGAAGATCACCGGATAGCGCTTATTCGGATCGAATGGGACCGGCTTGATCATGCTGCCGTCGATGTGAGTTCCGTCTGACGCCGTGAATGAAAAGATCTCCACCGGCGAATAAGCGTGAGTCTCGAGCCATCGCGTCGTTGCCGCGTTGTTTTCCAGAGTCCGCAGCTTCCGGCCCGACGACGCCGACCAGACTTCGACCTGGGTTGGCTGACGCAACGACGAGTAATTATCGAGAAAATACGTCGCTGCCGGCGCCATGTTGATGTGGTGATTGCCCTGCGCGGTTGTAATTCGCCGCTCACTGGCGCCGTCAAAGCGAACCGCGTAGAGCTGCCGTTGCAGCGGGGATGCTTCGGTCGAGGCGTAGTAGATCATCTGGTTTTTGGCGTCGCTTCCCTCGATGCGCGTCACACTCCAGGCGCCCCGGGTCACCTGATTAACGAGTTTGCCGGAATAATCGTAGCGATACAAATGCTGAAATCCGTCGCGATCGGAGAGAAGGAAAAATTCGTGCGAGTCGGACGGAAAGGTCATCATGTCGTCGACACCGGCGTAGAAATCGTTGACATCGATCCACGTTTTCGACGTCTCGGTCATGACTTGTCGCCGCCCACCGGTCTTCACGTCGAAGAAAAACAGCTTCCTCACGTTCTGCGGACGGTTCAGCGTGATGACCGCGAGGGTGTCTGGTCTGCTGGTCCAGTAAATCCGCGGAATGTAGAACTCACTTTTTTCGCCGACATCGAGCCAGGTATTCTGACCGGTGGATACGTTTACTACCCCAATCCGTACCGTCGCGTTGGAGTCGCCCACCTGCGGAATTCGCAACTTCTCCCATTCCTGATGCAGGCCCGAATAGTCCGAGAGCTGAATCTCCGGCTCGGCTGAATCGTTCAGTTGCCAATAAGCGATGTAGCGACTGTCTGGCGACCATTTCCAGGCCTGCACCAGACCAAACTCCTCCTCGTACACCCAGTCGAAATGCCCATTGTAGATGTGCTCGGAGGCGTCCCGCGTCAGCCGCTTCTCCTGGCGAGTGGAGAGATCAGTGACGTACATGTCGCCGTCCCGCTCGAAACCAAGCATCGCGCCATTGGGCGAGAGCTGACACGTTCTGGCGTCTTTCGTCGCCAGCTGAATGGAATGGTCGGCGAGGGAATAGATGTAAAAATCGGCTATTCCGGAATTACGGAAAAGTGGGCGGAAATTCGATTGAAAAACGAGATGCCTGGAGTCCTGCGCCCATTGGAAAGAATCGTAGGTGAATGGCCGATTCGTGCCGGGGAAAATCAGTCCTGACGCGCTGAATAGGAGAGTATCTCTTCCTGTGGCGGGGTCATAAGCACGAATGACGGGAGCGCCGGTCGGATCTTGATCCGTGTAGGAGAATCGCGCCCCGCCTTCTATCCAGTTTACATTTTGCGGCCCCTGACGCCCAAACAAAATCCCGCTGGCCTGTAACGCCTCGTCCATACTGGCGAAACGGCGCTTCTCCTGCGCAGACGCGATGAACGGCAGGCATACGACGAGCACGGCAAAGTAGAGCCTCGAAGTTCTTTTCATTTTCCGTTCGATTGAGAGGATGCGTGCTGACTTGGGGAAGGCTCGTCAGGCAGTTCGTTTGTTGCGAGGATCGCCGATTTGCTCTTCGCACTTCCGGCAGTAAACAACGCCGCGGAAGGTGCAGATGATGCAGATGAATGTCCCGCAATTGGTGCACGGGTAACCTTCAGAGGCGCGCTCCTCGTTGTTGCAGGACCGGCAAATCATCGCGTCGCGTTCGCGGAGGATCTGGCGCATTCAGGCGATTGGGTGCGACCGAGTTGAGGGAGATCGGAGCGCGGCTCCGGCTGGCTGAATCTATATCACGGTCCACATTTGACAACGCGCTTCGCGGCCTGGAGCAGCGTCGATAGCCGATCGGGCCCTGCCTCCTCCCAACCCGGTGGCACCGGGGCAAGTCGTCTCTTCTCGCCCTCGCTCTCAAAGCAGAGCCACCCATTACTGTATTCGCTCGCGACTTCCACGTTTCGGCGGAAAGGTCCTTTGCGCCGCTCGGGGGTACGCCGCCGCTCCGCAAAACCCGGAAACTCTTCACCGCGGCTCGCTGCGGCGGCCCGACGGTCTACCTTGCGTCTTTCAGCAGCCGCGGGTGTTACCAGCCAGACCTCCCACCGTTTGCCCGTCGAGTCGAGAAACGTCCGATAACTCACGCCGTATCCTCCGCCGCCGGTTTCTGCGCCAAGGTCGAGCTGACAAGTTTTGGTTTGCAGGGCGGGTGCCAAAAGGGGTGTATTTCACTCCATTTGGAAGTGATTCTTCAGTCGAAAACGTACGTATTTTTGCACACGAAACGGGGTTTCGCGCGTCGATTTCACCCGAGTAGCGATCTCAACCGATCGCTGTAACCGCGACTCGAGGTCAGGGTTGTCCCGTCGCTCAAAGTGACGACGTATTCGCCGTGGAAATACGGCTGGAGCTTCGTAAGCCGGTCGAGATTGATAATTGCCGAGCGATGCACTCGCACGAACTTGCGGGGATCGAGTTTCGATTCGACGGATTTGATCGTGTCGCGCACCAGGTGCTTGCGACCGCCTGCGTGGAGGGCGACATAATTCCCCTGCGAATCGATCCAGTCGATGTCTTCGGTGCGTACGAAGTAGATGTCACCGGAGGACCTGACCGCGAACCTTTCGGCATAGCTCGCGGATGGCGTTTGAGACAGGCCGGAGAGGAACTCTTTCAGCTCAGCGCTGATCTTTCGCTCCTCGCGTGATGAGAGCTGGGCTTCCACGCGCGCCAGCGTCTTTTCGAAGCGCTCGCGATCGAAGGGCTTGAGCAGATAGTCCAGCGCGCTGACGTCAAAGGCCCGCAAGGCGTAGTCGTCGAAGGCGGTCACGAAAACGATAACGGGCAGGGGTCCCGAGCCGAGCGCCTCCAGAACCTGGAAGCCATCAAGCTCAGGCATTCGGACATCGAGAAAAACCACATCCAGGTTGTTCCTCCGGATGGCGGCAACAGCCTCCGTTCCATCTTTACACTCGGCGAACACTTCGTAGTTATCGTGCGCCTCGAGCATCGAGACCAGCCGTTCGCGCGCGAGCGGTTCGTCATCGGCAATCCCGACTCTGATTCCCTTCACGCCACGCTGGGAATCGACGATTGTGCGTCCGCGGCAAGGCGCAAAGGCATCGAGACGGTAACACGCGTACCGACCCCGGATAGCTTTTCAAGCGAGATACCCTGAGCGCGTCCGTAGAGCTGCTCGAGACGAAGGCGAGTGTTAGTCAGGCCCATGCCGTGCTTTCTCCCGCCGCGTGAGGACTCGATGGCGCCGCGACCGCTATCGGTCACTGAAATCTCCAGACGGCCGTCCACCTCGGCGGCGCATATATCCACGGTCCCGGGTCCCGAGGTTGCGGCGAGGCCGTGTTCAAGAGCGTTTTCGAGCAGTGGCTGGAGCAGGAACTGAGGAACAAGCATCGTGCGCGCGGTTGGACTTATGGACTGCGAAACGGTGAGTCGATCTCCGAATCGAACCCTCATTATGTCCAGGTAGTGCTCGGCGAGTGCCAGCTCCTCTTGCAGGGTGATCTCGTTTTCTCCTCGGTGTTTCAGCGTGAGACGCAAGAGGTCGCTCAGGCGCGTGAGCATCGTGTCGGCCGCTTCCACGTCGCGGTGCATTAGAGTCGATATGCTGTGCAGCGTATTGAACAGAAAATGCGGATGAATTTGCGAGCGCAACGCTTCGAGCTGCGCCTCGGACAGGCGCACCCGCAGATCCGCGGCCGCCAATTCACGCTCTCTGTACCTTCGGTTGAACTCGAGCGCGTGAATGATCCCGATCACGGCCCAGAAAGCCATCGATTCGTTCGCAAAATTTCGAGAGAGCTCGCTGCCGAACGACGACTGCAGATTGAGCCCGAGGAAATGCTCGATCGGAACGAGAAGCGAATACTTGAGGACCACGCACACCGAAGTGACTGCGAGGGTAAGCGGAAGCGAGGTTCGCCAGCTCTTTCTGTCGATCGGGTAGCGACGAGCAAGCCAAAAGAACAGCGGCGTGAACAGCGCGCACGTGTACCAGTCGACAAATCTTCCTGTTAGCAGGTCACCCCAGACGATAGGCTGGCCCCGTTGCAGCAGATAAACGACGGTCTGGCTGCTCGAGAATGCCGCAAGAAACGTCCAGGCGGCAAAAGCAAGGAGCGCTTGTCCGACGATCGTCCGCTGTGACTCTGTGAGCTTCATTCAATCCCTAGGGTGCCAGTGCCGAAAAGTATCGCCGAAGAATACCCGGGGCGAAGCCGCACGTTACCAACCGGCCTGAATCGGGGATAGACGGGCGCGACTCATCACTGTTCGCGGCCATTTCGTCACTTCTTCTTTGCACGGCGGACGAACCGCGCGCATCCTCCGCGCATGATCCTGCAATCGATCTCCTGGTTGTCTCGAGCGCCAAGGTGTAGGCTCGCCACAGCATTAGTGTGGGCGGTCTTAACGAACGCGGGTTACGCTCAATCCGCGGCCGCGCCTCTTCTCACGACCAGCCAAGCGACTCGTCCTCCGATCGACAGCGCCGAGCTGGCACACTTCATCGATCCGTTGATCGCCGCGCAGATGGAGAAGGAACACATCCCGGGCGCCGTCTTTGTGTTGGTGCAGAACGGGCGCGTTCTCTACCAGCGCGGTTACGGGCTCGCAAATCTGGCGACAAGGACGCCCGTCGATCCGGAAAAAACGATTTGGCGAATTGGGTCGATCAGCAAGGTCTTCACTGCCACCGCAGTCGTTCAGCTTGCCGACCGCGGGCGGTTCAAGTTGACCGACGATGTGAACAGCTATCTCACTCGATTCAAGGTCCCGGCCACTTTCCCAGAGCCAGTGACGTTCGAGCATCTCCTCACGCACACCGCTGGATTCGACGAGATCAGACCAGGAACGCGCGCCGAAACTGCGGCCGGCCTTCTCCCGATCTGCGATTTTGTCTCGACGCGACTGGTCCGCCTCCGCCCGCCCGGGCGAATCATCAGCTACTCGACCTACGGAATAACGCTCGCTGGCTGCCTGGTCGAACAAATCTCGGGAACCAGCTTCGAGAATTATCTGGCTCAAAATATCTGGCGACCTCTCGGAATGACGCGTACCAACATTGTCGTTCCCGATTCCCTTCGGCGTGATCTCGCGCAGGGCTACGAATGCGACAGTGGGTCGAACAAGCCGGCGGACTGGGAATGGTACCACACGACGCCAGCCTCCTCTATCAACGCCAGCGGCGCGGACATGGGCCGCTTCCTTATCGCACATCTCCAGAACGGCCGGCTCGGCCGCGCGAAGATCATTAGCGCACCAGCCGCGCGCGACATGCACCGGCGGCACGTCACATCCCATCCCTGGCTTGCCGGCTTCGCCTACGGGTTCCAGGAGAACTTCACCAATGGCGAGCGAATTCTCGAGCATGGCGGAAATGTCGAGGGATTCGCCGCGCAGCTCACCCTCCTGCCGGGGCGAGGCGTCGGATTTTTTGTTGCATCACAGCACGAGCCGGCGCGCTTGAAGGACGTCGTCGAGAAAGCATTGCTCGACCACTACTTTCCTGCCTCCCGCAAACCTGCTGCGGCAGTGCCGATTGCCGGATATCGTCAGCGCGCGCCCAGATTCGCGGGAACCTACGAGCTGAACCAATTCTGTCATACCTGCGGCCCCAGCCGACGAGTGTATCCGCGCGTTGAAGTCAAAGCCTATCCGGATGGCACAATCTCGATCACGGGGAACCAAGAACATTTTGTAGAAGTCTTGCCTTTGCTTTTCGAGCGCGTTAGCGGAGGCGGATTGGCTGCTTTTCGCGAGGACGAATCGGGCCGCATTTCACTACTCGCCGGCGACGCATGGCTCGTATTCGAGCGCGTCGACCAGCCTCCCACAAACCAGTAGACATCAAGAGGAAACAATTTCAATGAGAATATCAACCACGATGCTGCTCGCCCTGGTCGTCTCCACGGCGCCGATCGCGACAATCGCGTGCCAGTCGAGCGCCGATTCTGCCGCCATCAAGCAGACTGCACTCGACTATATCCAAGGGTGGTACGCGGGTGATGCGGCACGCATGGAGCGCGCACTCCATCCGGAGCTAGCCAAACGGATAGTGCGCGCCGATACCTCGGGTAATTATCGGCTGGACCAGCAGAGCGCGATGACACTCGTTGAGAACACGCGGTCCGGAGGCGGCAGGCAGACGCCGGCGGCTGATCGAAGGGACGATGTGCGCATCCTCGACACTTATCGCAACGCGGCGTCAGTGCGGATCGACGCGTCGTACTGGGTCGACTACCTGCAGTTGGCGAAGTGGCACGGGCGATGGGTAATTGTGAACGTCCTCTGGGAGCTCAAACCAAAGACCTAGACACCCTTACTTGAGCTCGATTTTACCGATCTTGCCGATGCCACTCAATGCAAGCCAAACGCGATTGCGGGTGCTGTCAACCGACATGTTCCGGACGATAGATCCCGAGGTTGGGATTTTTACCGTCTCTGATTTTTCCGTTTTTCGATCGAACGCCACGATCGATCCGGTTCGTGCTTCGTTGTAAAAGATCCGACCGTCGGGCACGATCGCGATCCCGTAGGGCGCTGAACGGTCACCGCCAGGCGATAGCCACTCCTTGAAAGCGTTGGTCTTCGGGTTGTAGGCGCCCAGGTAACCCCGGGCATAATCGCTGTACCACACCACTCCGGTTTCATCGACCGCGAGGCGCCGTGGACGTGCACGCGTTTCTGGCAGCGTGACTTCGCGAAGCGCGCCAGTCTCGCCGTCTATATGCCCAAGCTTGTTCGTTCCAAACAACGCAACCCAGATCGAGCCGTCCGGTGCGTTTACCATCCCGTACGGTAGGGCTCCGTCAGTCGGCACTGTCCAAACCTTGACGTCACGAGTGCGCGGATCGAGTCGACCATATTTGTTGCCACGTTGTACGGTGAACCAGATCATTCCTTTTCGCGCCAGCGGAGTGTGCGGATCGCCCGTGCCTTCGGGAAGAGGAAATTCCTCGATGCGCCCGGACTTCGGATCAACTCTTCCGAGTGTACTTGCTGCCTGACCGGTGTACCACACGCCGCCGTCCGACGCGACGACAATTCCGTGCGGCCCCGACTTCGGAGTAGGCGTGGGATAGTCGGTGATCTTTCCCGAGGCCGGATCCAGTCGGCCGATAAAGCTGTTCGACTGATCCGTGTACCACACGATTCCATCGGCGCCGACCGCTGGATCGTGGGGAAAGGCTCGCTCGCGAGGAATCTGATATTCGACCACTGCGAGCGGAGATGCAGCGACAGCGAGGCACCCAAGCGCGGGAAGCAACGCACCTAGACGGCGGGTGTATGAAGTCAACGTCCGACCCTCCAGCGATGTGTCCAGAATTGATGCATGCGCGCGAAGAGTTTCGCCAGCCACCGGACGTCCCGGTCTCGATGGCGAGGGTTGTCGAACAATCTCGGTACCAATAACTTCCGAGACTCTCCCGGAGAGATGGCCGAGAGGCTGAAGGCACCGGTTTGCTAAACCGGCATACGCGGAAACGCGTATCGAGGGTTCGAATCCCTCTCTCTCCGCTCGGCGGGTCCGCGCGTCCAGTGTGGACCCGCTTTTCATTCTCGATTTCAAATGCCAGACTCGGCCGCACCGACAGCAAAACCTCGACTTCGCTTTGCCCCTTCGCCAACGGGATATCTGCACGTTGGCGGAGCTCGCACGGCTCTCTTCAACTGGCTCTATGCCAGAAAATTCGACGGAGAGCTTCTGCTTCGCATCGAAGACACCGACAAGGCAAGGAGCACCGAAGAGAGTACGCGTGCAATCTTCGAGGGGCTGCAATGGCTCGGTTTGAACTGGGACAACGGCGTTGTCTATCAGGGCGCGAATCTGGCGCGACATCAGGCCGACGCTCGCAAGCTGCTCGAGATCGGAGCTGCCTATCGCTGCTTCTGCACGCCCGTAGAGCTGGAGCAGCGGCGTCGCGAGGCGGAGGCGCGCAAGGAGGCATTCAAGTACGATCGTCGCTGTGATCGCCTTTCTTCGGAGGAGATCGAACGGAGAGTCTCCGCGGGAACGCCCTATGTGATTCGTTTCCGGGTGCCGGAGGGAACAACTGAATGGGATGACATGGTGCACGAGCGCATCGCGTTCCCCAACAAGGACATTGAGGATTTCGTCATACTGCGTTCGGACGCCACTCCCATCTACAACCTCGCCGTCGTCTCGGATGACATTGCGATGGGCATCACCATCGTGATGCGTGGCGACGACCACATCTCGAACACGCCCAAGCAGATCCTGCTTTACCGCGCGCTCGGTGCGCCATTACCGACGTTCGCGCACCTGCCGATGATTCACGGGCTCGATGGAAAAAAATTGAGCAAGCGACACGGGGCGACTGCCGTCGGAGATTATCAGCACTACGGGCTTCTTCCCGGCGCGATGCTCAACTTTCTCGCGCTGCTCGGCTGGTCACCGGGCGGCGACCGCGAGATCATGACGGTTCCGGAGATGATCGATCTGTTCAGCGTCGATGGCCTGCAGAAAAAAGCTGCCATCTTCGACCCGAAAAAGCTCGAATGGATGAACGGGCAGCACCTGTCGATGATTCCGCTCGAGGAGCTGGAGCCGCGCGTGACACCCGCGATCGTGACTGCGCGGTTGGCGACAGAAGAAGAGCTCGTAGAACGGCGCGAGTGGTATCTGCGATTGCTCGATCTTCTACGCGTGAGGTCGCGCACCATCGACGACATCGTGCGTCAGGCCGGTCCGTATTTCCTTGAAGACATCGAGTATGACCCAGCCGCCGTCGAAAAGAATTGGAAGGATCGGGCCGAGGCTTCCGCGCTGTTGCGTGTGACCAGGGAAGCTCTGGCTGCAGTCTCAGAATGGAAGCCGGAAGCACTCGAGGCTTCGTTGCGTAGTCTAGCCGAATCGCGCGGAATTACGGCCGGAAAAGTATTTCAGCCCCTCAGAGTCGCGTTAACGGGCCTCACCGTCAGCCCTGGGATTTTCGAAATGCTGGTGCAAATGGGGCGGGAGCTGTCAATCAAACGCATCGACCAGGCGCTGGCGGTACTTGCGGCGTAACAAAATCAGGGATCGGCAAGAAACTGTTGACCAGGTACGCTTCCGTACACACATTACCAAATAACGCGACCGGCCGGATTGACACCGGCATCGCCTTTCCAGGGATCTTCAGATGGCCGAGCAGTTAACAAAGCTCGAGAGCTCGGTGTACCACTACCTTCTCGACTTCACCGCCGAGAACACGTACCAGCCGAGCATTCGCGACATCGGCAGGCAGTTCAAGATCAAGTCGACGAAGACCGTCTCTGACCTGCTTCAATCACTAGCGAGAAAGGGATACATCGAGAGAGATCCCGCCCGTTCGCGCGGCGTGAATCTCCTCGGTTTTGGTGCCGCGATGCGCACGCAACCAGTGCCGTTTTATGGAAAGATCCATGCTGGCGAACCGGCGCTCGTTCCCGAATATCGACAGGGGTTCATCACCATCGACCGCCGCTTTGTTCCCACCGACGACGCATTCTTTCTCAAGGTCAAAGGCGACAGCATGGTGGGCCGCTGCATCAACGACGGCGATTACGTAATGGTGAATCCGCGACAGGACCCGCGGGATCAGGACATTGTCGCGGCCCGCCTTGGCGAAGAAGCAACGGTGAAGACGTACACTCGCCGCGGTGGTTCGGTAGTACTCGAAGCGGCCAACCCCGCCGAGAGAGACATCACCGTGCAGCCTGGAACGGATTTCGGAATTCTCGGCGTGATCTGCGGCGTGTTCCGCCCCGGATTCGACGCGAATGGGGGCGGCAACTCGATCCAGGCATAGCAGAAACTCTCCGACGCAAACGGTCGGCCTCGCAGGCCGGCCGTTTTTTCGTTATGCTGGGTGTCAATCAGAGGTGCACAAATGGCTGATGCGAGAACAAACCCTTCTGGCATTCCCACGCTCAAGCAGCTCACGCCAGTTCTGATCGTCGACGAAGTCGAGCCGTGCATCAAATTCTGGACGGACCGCTTGGGCTTCGACATCACGAATAGCGTTCCTGACACCGATGGCAAGCTGATTTTTGCCAGCGTTCAGAAGGAAGGGATCGAGATCATGTACCAGACGCGAGCGAGCGTGATCAGCGAGCAGCCCGGGTCAGCGGGCGATCTCACCGGTCATTCGGTTGCGCTGTTCATTACCGTCGCGGACCTCAACAGTGTCGAGAAAGCACTGGCGGGCGCTCCCGTCGTCAAGGCGCGACACGACACATTTTATGGAAGTACCGAGATATACGTGCGCGAACCCGGAGGGAATACGGTCGGGTTCGCGCAATTCTCCTGAAGCGGGAAGCGGGAAGCGGGAGGCGGGAGGCGGGAAGCGCGCAGGCCCTGCGTCGTCACCGGAACTCATCGGCTACCATCCCTCTTCCCTCTTCCCGCTTCCCGCAGTTAGAAGTTCATCCAGTACGATGCCTTGATCAGGAACGTGTTGTCCGGCCTGGCACGGAACAAATCCTTGAAATCACGCGCCGGTGCGAAGGTTCCAGGATTCCGATCGTCCTGCTCGCGGCCTTGAGTCCAGACGAGAAACACGGTTGAACCCGGCCTGTACTCCCAGCGCGCCACTGCGCTCGCGTGCAGCTGCTTGATGTTGAAGCTCGCGTTGTCAGTCGAGATCGCGAACGGACGATATCGCTCCTCATAGCGCGGCGCACGCGGAGCGGCCAGCTCGCGCAGCCTGAAGTAGCGACCCGTCGTCAGAAACGGTTCGGCGTACATCTGCAGCGATAACGTGGTCGATGCGGTGTAGTTCAGTCTGCTCGTGAAGCTCAGTAACTCCTGATCGAGATGCGCGAAGAGATAATGTGTCGTGTCGCTGCCGATCGCGCCCATGTTGGCGAACCACTGCGAGTCGTTCCTGTTCCGTCGACTTGCCGTAGTCACCAACTGTATAAATCGCGGCTAGCGTTGGCACAATCGTGCGACGAGGATCCCAGCCGATGTTGATCAGCATATTCGCGTCGGGGCTGCCACGCACTGCCGGTCCTCCGCGCGCGCAGCGATCACAATACGCCGGAAAGACATTATCGGCCCACGTGCTCACCGATAGAGTCATGCGATTCTGAAACTCAGTAAACAGGTCGACCTCCGTGAAGTTCGTTGTCGGCAGACCGTTGGCAGTGAACTGATTGACCTGATAAAACTCAGCGGATGCGTTTCGCCAGAATGCGCGCGGCTGGCTGCTCTGGAGTGAAGCATACGCTTGCGCTGTCTGCTGATCAGCCTGGGACAGAAACCCTACGTCATTGGTCTCAAAACCCGGTGACAGCCGCTCATACGATCCGCCGTACCTGAATGTCCCGGCAATCTTGTCAGCTTTCAGCAGCAGATTAGTTCCTGAAAGCGATGTGCGTGTTGGGTCGTAAGGAAGCCCGGCATCGGGGCGATTGTAGTAATGCACGGCATTACGCTGCGTCCGGTCGATTGCCGCGGCGGTTCCCCGGACAACGGATGTCGCAAAGGATGCGGCCAGACTGTAGCGTCCATCGTTGAACCGGTGGCGCATGTCCACTCCGCCAGTCAGCGCCTGACGGCGCAGTCTCAGGGCCGCGTTGTCGTCAAGCTGCCGGTTGACAAGCGTCAACATCGTTCCCACGCCCGACTGTCCCTTCCGGAAATCCTGCGACGCGCGGAAGACTCCATACTCTGTCTGAGGTGCGACGAGTCCGGCGAGCTGGGGCGCGCGTCCGATTCTGCGCGAATAGAACATCCGCGATGCATCGCCGTTGAAGGTGAAGATTCCCGTGCCCTCGAGGAAAAACGGCCTCTGCTCGGCGAGAAATGTCTCGAATGCCGTCAGGTTCAGCTGCGCTGGATCGGCTTCGACCTGCCCGAAGTCCGGATTCACCGTCGCGTCCAGTGTGAGATTCGACGTCACGCCGTACTTGAGATCACCGCCGACAGTCTGCTTCTGGGCGCGGCCAAACCCGTTTGGTCGCGGGACGCCGACGTTCTTTGTTACCACGTATGGCGAAACTTCGAGCCGATGCGGAGAGCCGAGCCCGCGAAGACCGGTGAGCTCTCCGAACTGAGAGGCAATGCCCCGCTGGGATCTGCGGTACAGCGGCCAGCTGTCGCGTTCACTGGTGCGCACGATGTCGCGCATGATCATGAGGCCGAAGGTATGTTCGGGTGCCTTCGGGTAGCGAATCTGACTGAGCGGAATGCGAAATTCTGCGGTCCAGCCGAGTGAATCGATCTGCGTCGCCACATCCCACACTGCATCCCAGGTAATGTCTTCGCGAGAATCGTCATAGGTGTAGTAGTCCCGCTTGACTCCGGCTGGGTTCACCGCGAACTCGTAGCCGGTGCGGCGGTCATGGTAGGAATCGATCATCAGCTTGATTTGCTCACTCTGCGTCTTCACGTCGCGCCGAGATAAGAGCGAGACAATACTGTCCGGATGCGGGTCGAACATGCGCGCGAAGACATAAAGGTTTTGCGCGTCGTAGGTGATGCGCACATCGGTCTGAAACGTTGGATCGCCGTCCTCCTTTGGGTCAAAGACGCGGAAATCCGTGATCGGCGTCGCTGATTTCCAGATCGGATCATCGTCGTGCCCGTCAATGATCGGGGGCCGTTCGGCCGGACCCGCTGTCGTTCTTGCGACGGCGACGCTTCGGGTGACCACCGCCGTCTGCTGCGCCTGGACGGACTGCGCCCTGCCCACTGGCGCAATGCTTACGATTGCGGCAGCAGCAAGTGCTGTTTTTCTAGCACTTCCAGGCAAAGAAAGACCTTTCGTCCCTAGCATTAGTGGTACCTCGCTGCGGACGTCAGCACGTTGGCGCGATCACCTTCCGAAGGCAGAGCCAGTGCGGCCTTGGTGAACGCATCCCTAACCTCTTGTGTCGAGAGAAGGTTTGCGTTTGCAATCGAAATGAGGACGTTTGCTCGGTCGCCACTGGACGCCATCGTCAGCGTGCGCTCGATCGCGGCAAGGGTGGCGCGCGGGTTGTTTGCCTGAAGTAGTCGCTGCGAAGTCAATGCGATCAGGACGTTGGCCGCATCTCCACTCGAGGCCAGCCCTCTCGAAGCAGCGATCACCTGGAACGTCACCGATGGATTCGCGTGGCCGTACGGCATCGCCGAGATCAAGACGTTGGCCATGTCGCCGCTCGATTGCACTGTCGCCACCGTTCGGAAGTAAGCGTTGCGCAGCGATTCATTCGC
>WNGI01000895.1_pt1 | contig 35174 bp, 33 predicted proteins | sample 5400621 | NCBI WGS metagenome assembly WNGI01 (sample SAMN13153374, study PRJNA577476) | soil metagenome | isolation source: 20 cm soil or saprolite under Garry oak tree replicate 1 | place: USA:California | collected 2016-06-15
TTTGAGGAGATTGTCGAGAATATCGACATCGGCGGGCCGAGCATGGTGCGCGCCGCGGCGAAAAATCACCAACACGTCGGCGTCGTCGTCGACCCGGAAGACTACGATGCGATCTTGGCGGAATTAAAAGCGAATGACCGCGCGCTCTCGTCGGCGACGCACTTCCGGCTTTTCTGCAAAGCCTTTCAGCACACCGCTCACTACGACGGCGCGATTTCGAATTACTTCTCGTCCCTCGATGAGGACAAGAAGCCGCAACGCTGGGGGCAAACAGTCAATATTCAGGTAGCGAAGATTCAGGACATGCGCTACGGCGAAAACCCGCACCAAAGCGCTGCTTTCTATGGCACCCAAGGCGACACAGGGCCAACGATCGCGCGCGCCAAACAGTTTCAGGGTAAAGAGCTTTCCTTCAATAATATCCTGGACGCAGATGCGGCGCTGAGCACCGTGTTGGAATTCTCCGAGATTGCCACCGTCGCCATCAAGCACAACAACCCCTGTGGCGTCGCGCTGTCGAATAAATCACTGGCGGATTCGTTTCGCAAAGCCAAAGCCTGTGACCCGGTTTCTATCTTCGGCGGCGTGATCGCTTTCAACCGCCCGGTCGATGAAGAGACCGCAAAAGAGCTCAAGGATATTTTTTTGGAAATCGTGATCGCGCCGAGCTTCACGCCGGAAGCGAAAGCGGTGCTCTCGTCGGCGAAGAGGCTGCTTAACATTCGTTTGCTCGAGCTCGATATGAGTCAGCCTCAAGGCGGCGGCTACGATTTGCGGCGCGTGCGTGGCGGCATGTTGATCCAAGATTGGGATACCGGCAAGATTGACGTCCGCGCTTGCAAAGTCGTGACGGAAAGAAAACCCACGGAAGAAGAATACCAGGCACTCGACTTTGCCTGGCGGGTTTGCCGTCACGTCAAATCGAACACCATCGTGTTCGCCGCCCCGGATCAAGTGCTCGGCGTCGGCGCCGGCCAGATGAGCCGCATCGATTCGACTAAAATTGCGGTCATGCGCGCCGCAACCCACGGTCTGGATCTTAAAGGATCGGCCGTCGCGTCAGACGCCTTCTATCCTTTCCGCGACGGATTGGACGAGGCAGCCAACGCTGGCGCCAAATCGATCATTCAACCCGGTGGTTCGATCAAGGACGACGAAGTCATCGCCGCGGCCAATGAACATGGCATCGCAATGATTTTCACCGGCATGAGACACTTTAGACATTAAGCCGGGGATGGAGGATTGAGAATCGAGAATGGCGATCCTCTATCTTCCATCCTCAAACTTCGGCGATAACTTTTCCAATCACAAATGAAAGTCTTGGTCATCGGCAGCGGCGGGCGCGAGCATGCGCTGGTCTGGAAAATCAGCCAAAGCCCGCGGGTCGCGAAAATCTACTGCGCCCCCGGCAGCGCGGCGATCAGCGAACTTGCTCAGCTCGTTGCGATTGGATCGGAGCAAATCAAAGAGCTCGCCGACTTTGCCGCAAACGAAAAAATCGATCTTACCGTCGTCGGACCGGAACTGCCGCTGACCCTTGGCATCGTCGATCTGTTTGAATCACGCGGGCTAAGAATTTTTGGGCCAAACAAAATCGGCGCGCAGCTTGAGGGTAGCAAAGCCTTCGCCAAAGAAATTCTTCACCAAAACAATATCCCGACCGCCGCGTCCAGTACATTTACCGACGCGATGTCGGCAAAGCAATATATAACACGACAAAGAGCGCCTTACGTCATCAAAGCAGACGGTCTCGCCGGCGGCAAAGGCGTGATCATTTGTCAGAGTCGCAGCGAAGCGGAATGCGCCGTCGATGAGATTCTCGTGGGCAAAGCATTTGGCGAAGCGGGCGATAAGGTTGTTATCGAAGAGTTCTTGGAAGGAGAAGAAGCGTCCTTCATGGTGCTCACTGACGGTGAGCATGTTTTGCCGCTCGCGTCGTCGCAGGATCACAAGCGGGTGTTCGACAGCGACGAAGGTCCCAACACCGGCGGGATGGGCGCCTACTCGCCCGCTCCCGTCGTGACACCGGAGATACACGAAAGAATTCTTGGCGAAATCCTTGCGCCGCTCCTGGTTGCGCTCAAGAAACGCAACATTCGTTACCGCGGCGTAATCTACGTCGGGCTGATGATTACCAAAGAGGGTCCAAAGGTCTTGGAATTCAACGCGCGCTTCGGCGACCCGGAGTGTCAGCCGATCATGATGCGGCTAAAAAGCGATCTGATTCCGTTGCTGGAAGCCACCATCGATGGCAAGTTAAACGAAATATCTCCGCAATGGTATGATGAACCCGCCGTTTGCGTCGTCCTAACCGCCGACGGCTATCCCGGCGCCTATGAAAAAGGCAAGGAGATTCGCGGCCTCGATAAGTTGAAGAATTGGAGCAATGGTTTCGTCTTTCACGCCGGCACGATCAAACAGAGTAATCGTTGGCTGACGTCAGGCGGCCGTGTGCTCGGCGTGACCGCGCGCGGCGAAAGTATTGCGGCGGCCGTCAAGGAAGTTTATCGGGGCGTAGGTGAAATTGCCTGGGACGGCATGCACTACCGCAAGGACATCGCGCAAAGGGCGTTAAGGAAGGTCTAGCGTCTCGGGTCTACAGTCTGAAGTTTTAAACCCGCGACTTTAAACGCTAGACCTGATTAACTTCGGAGGAGTCTATCGTGGCAGACAAAAAAGCCAGAGTCGGCATCCTTATGGGCAGCGATTCCGATCTCGATGTGATGCGAGAAGCTGAAAAGCGGCTCGATTCGTTCGGTATCACTTATGAGACCCGCATCATGTCGGCGCATCGCACACCTACAAAAGCAGCCGAATACGCTGCAACCGCGGAGCAGCGGGGCTTGGAAGTGATCATCTGCGGCGCCGGCGCTGCGGCGCACTTGGCCGGCGCAATCGCCGCGAACACGACTCTTCCGGTCATCGGAATTCCGATCGATTCGTCGAGCCTCAAGGGCCTCGACGCTTTGCTGGCCACAGTGCAGATGCCCGCCGGCATTCCCGTAGCCACGATGGCGATCGGCAAAGCCGGCGCCGCCAACGCCGGCATCTTCGCTGCGCAAATCGTCGCGCGTAAGGATGCCGATGTCGCCGCCAAACTGGCACAAGCAAAAAAGGAGATGGCCGTCGGTGTCGAAGAGCGCGACCGAAAGCTCCAGAGTGAACGAAACAAAAGCTGAAACGTTTTCAGCCGCTGTCGCCGCGCTTCGACGCGGCGACGTGATCGCTTTTCCTACCGAAACGCTCTACGGTTTAGGTGCCGACGCGCTCAACGCCGCCGCGGTCAACAAAGTCTTCCAACTCAAAGGCCGCGATTTCGCCAACCCGATTCCCGTGCTTGTCGCCGACCGAGACATGCTCGGCACTCTAGTTGCCGAAGTTCCACCGCTTGCTGAACGACTTATCGCCAACTTTTGGCCCGGTCCGCTCACCTTGGTTTTGTCGGCGCGCAAAGGCGTTGCCGAGCCGCTTTTGAATTCGTCAGGCGGAGTCGGTGTGCGCATTTCCGACCAATCGATCGCAACCGAACTGGCCAAAGCGCTCGGGTATCCTATCACCGCGACCAGCGCCAATCCTTCGGGGCAAGCTCCGGCGCGGACCGTCGCGCAAGCAAGACAATATTTTGCCGGTAAGATCGAAGTCTTCGTCGATGGCGGCGAGCTCAATTCGAAAACCGGCTCCACCGTCGCCGAAGTCGTCGGCGATACGATCAGAGTCGTTCGCGAAGGCGAGATTAGCAGAACCGAGCTCGAACAAGCTGTGGGGAAAGGCAAGGTCCTATGATGAACAAATACCGGTCAGTTCTCCTCGCGCTCGCCGCTGTATGGCTTCCATTCTACGGCTGCGAGTCAAAATCGGATACCGTAACCAAAGGCAGGGAAGCGGTTAAAGAGGTCGTCACGCAGCCGTTCAACACGTTGGAAGCCGCAAAGGACTCGCTCAAGCACAGCGAAGAGAAAAGCAAAGCCGCTCTCGAAGAAGCCGACAAAGAAGCGAAATGATCGGTCAGTGACCGGATTGCCGCTTTGTGCCTCATGAAGGACGCGTCGACTTTTTAATCCGCTCGATTTCTTTGCCGTCCTCGCCGTCGTAGTAGTCGACGTTTTTATCTTTAACGTAGAGCGCGCGGAAACCCACTTGGGGTCCGACCGCGGCCGTACCATAGGCACCGACTTTATTGGAGTCGGGATATTCGCAAAGATCCGGAAAGTCCATCGTACTGACTACCAAATAACGCAACTCGCCGGCGCCGGTATTGATGAGCTGATGAGGATACTCGCCGCCCGCCGGACAAGCGACGACCGTTTCTGCGTTCACCAGGATTTCGTCTTTGCCGAATCGCAAAATGCCCTCGCCATCAATGATATAAATCATCTCTTCGTTGCCGCTGTGCGTGTGATAGGGGAACGCCGCCTTGCCCGGCGGAACGTAAAAGAAACTATATCCCAATTTTTCCGCGCCAAGATGCATGCCCACGCGCTGGCGCCTGCCGCCGAAGGGTGAACCCTCCGGCGCGTTGATCTTGTCGACCGGAACTTCGGAAAGATTGATGCTGTGTTTATGCCTCGCCATGGCTCCTCCAGAGTCGTAACAGGTGTGAATGCTGGAATTGTATGCTATCAAAATGAATCATGCTGGTGCTTTCAGAACAACAAGTTCAATGCCTCATCGATATCGACGAATTGATCGTAGCCTTGGAACAAGCTCACGTCCAGTACTCCACGGGGAATGCCGTAATGCCGGTGCGCTTGGTCGTGCCGTTGCCGCAGATTCAAGGCCGCATCACCAGTATGCCCGGCTTCTTGACCCAAGATAATGCGCTCGGCATGAAAGTCGTCACGTATTTTCAAGACAATCCCAAAAATAATTTGCCGGCAATCCTTGCCACGATTCTGCTCTTCAGCACCAAGACAGGAAAGATTGTCGCCGCCATGGACGGCAGCTATATCACGGCGATTCGCACCGCCTGCGCCTCGGCGATGGCGACGAAAGCATTGGCGAATACGCAAACCGCGGTGCTGGGAATTTTAGGTGCAGGCGTTCAGGCCCGCGCGCATCTCCAAGCGCTCGCTCACGTGAGGGAAATTGCCAAGATCAAGATTTACAGCCCGTCCGGCACCAGCGCCGCCGCCGTCAAAAAAGAAATGGAGCCGCGAGTCAAGGCGGCAATAGAAATCGCCAGGAGCGCGGAGGAAACCGTGCGCGATGCTGATCTCCTCGTCACCGTCACCACAGCCAACGAACCCATCGTGAAGCCCGAATGGCTCAAAACCGGCGTGCATATAAATGCGGTCGGCTCGCATCGATCCGATTTGCGCGAAATTGACGGCGCCACTCTGACGCGCGCCAAAATTGTCGTCGATTCTCGCGATGCAATTATGGCTGAATGCGGCGATATCCTGCTCGCATTAAAAGAGAAGAGTATCGCTGAAAACGCGATCCATGGCGAGATCGGCGAAGTCCTTGCGGGGATAAAAACCGGAAGGGAAAGCGCTGACGAAATTACGCTCTACAAGTCGGTCGGCATCGCGATCCAGGATGTCGCTGCGGCTAACCTCATCTACCACAAAGCGCTGGAGCGACGAATCGGCACTGACGTTGAGGTCTGAAATCCGCATCGGAGTTATTAGTTTCCGCTGCGAAGTTTACTAGAAACAGCGAACGAGAAACTGAAAGAATCATGACCTGGGATCTCACAAGTTACTTTCCGACATTCGACGGCCCCGAGATGCATCAATTCAAAGAAGCTCTCCGCAACGACGTGGCCGCGTTGAAGCAGGATGCCGCCACGCTGCCTGTTTTGAGCGATGAATCGGCTTCAGCCTGGGAAAATATTTTGCTGCGCAATGAGGATTTGATGCGGCGCATGTCGCATTTGAATTCGTATATCAGCTGTCTCGCTTCTGCCGACGCTCACAACGAAGCTTATCGCAAGGAAGAAACGGACCTCACCCGCGGCCGCGCGGAGCTGGCCAAGGTTCGCATCGAGCTGTTGCGCGCGTTCAAAGCTATTCCACAGAAGGTATTCACCGATCTGTTAGGCAACGCTTCGCTAGATGGCGCCCAGAACTACTTAAACCGCCTGCGCGAAGAATCCAGTCGCGCCATGTCCAGCGACAAAGAAGCGCTTGCTACGGATCTCGGAATCGACGGCATCCAAGCCTGGGGGCAGCTTTACGACACAGTCTCATCGAAGCTCCTGTTCGACATGGTTTTCCCCGACGGCTCTCGCAAAAAGTTACCGATGTCCCAACGCCGCTCGTTGTTGGACCATCCTGATCGCTGCGTGCGCAAGGCTGCCTTCGACGGGGGCAATGCCGCATGGCAAACGATCGAAGACACCGCGGCGAGCGCGCTCAACGCCATCGCCGGCACTCGGTTAACTCTGAATCGCCATCGCGGCGTCGATCACTTCCTCGATATCGCATTGTTCCAAGCCGCCATCACGCGCAAGACTCTCGATGCCATGTTTGAAGCGTTATACGCAAATCTCGAGATTCCCCGGAGTATTCTTCGCTTTAAGGCAAAGCTCATGGGGCAGCCAGCGATCGCATGGTACGATCTCGGCGCGCCGCTCGATTTGCCCGAAGAAGAGCGGCTGTCGTGGGAAAAAGCCAAATCGATGGTCGGCGGATCCTTCGCGCGAGCCTATCCCGCGCTCGGCGATTTTTTTCAGCGTCAGGTCATCGCCAAAAACTGGGTCGATTGGGAACCCCGCGCCGGCAAACGACCCGGCGGTTTTTGCACCAGCTCGATGCTCAGCAAAGAGTCGCGAATCTTCATGACGTACAACGAGTCGTTGGGCGATGTGCTGACGCTTGCGCACGAATCTGGACACGCTTATCACGGCGCTCTGATGCGCGACGTACGTCCTTTCGCGCGCGGTTATCCAATGACTTTGGCTGAAACCGCCTCGACTTTCGGCGAACAAGTGTTGATGAACGGTTTCCTCGAGGCCCCGACCGTGACAGATCGGCAGAAAGCCTTGATTCTCGACGTCGAAGTGGGCCATGGCGCCATCTACCTTTTAGATATCCCCGTGCGCTATGAGTTTGAAAAGGCTTTCTACGAGGAGAGATCAGAAAATCCCGTGAGCATCTCACGCCTCAAACAACTGATGGTCGACACGCAACGCCGCGTGCTCGGCGACGTCTTGGAATCCGGCGCCGAAGATCCCTACTTTTGGGCTTCGAAGCTGCATTTTTACATTACCGGCATCACTTTTTATAACTTCCCTTACACCTTCGGTTACATTCTAAGCCGAGGACTTTACCGCATGTTTAAGGAAGAAAGCGCGGGGTTTTTGCCAAAGTACGAGGCATTTCTCCGACTCGCCGGCAGCGATACTGCTGAAAATGTCGTCAAGCGAACGCTGGGTGTGGATATCGAGAAGCCGGACTTCTGGGTGGAGGCGATACAGAGTTTGGAAGAGCCGCTGAATCGTTTGCAGGCTCTCGCGCCGAAAGTTTTGCCGTCGGCAAACGGAAAGAATTCGTTTAACTCATAACGAGACTGTCAGAGTTCATTCCATCCCTTCAAGCAGCGCCGTGCGCAATAGATCGACTGCGTTGAGCGTCATGCGCGAGCGGTCATAAGCACCGCGTCCCGCGCTGGTGCTCTCGCGCCGCAGAAAACGTTTGCCGTCAGTGAGCGAGACATAAGTCTGGCCGCGCGCTAAATTCTGTACCTTGCTATCCGGGTCAGCGATGGCGTGCAGCGCTAAACCGAAATCGCAACCCGATTGCGCCCGCGCCGCCGCCGCCAGCTCATCGGTGAGAGTGATCGGGTTCTTCAGCACATCGTCGATTTTCTTTGCATCGCCCGCAACCTTCAGCAGCGCGCGCATAGCCACTTCGCTGTTGCAGATAAACCCGGCGCCGAAATGTTCCATGCTCGCCGACTGAAGGCGCTCGGCCAACTGGCCGCAAGTCAGATCTTCGCACGCCGCCACGGTCTTTTTCTGCTCGCGCAATAGCCGGCCGACCACATGCTCCATCGCCTCATCGTCAGCCGCGAAAATGGCATTGCCCAATAAACTCCGCACCTCGGCTTCTACAGGCGCAATCATTTTCATCGCTTCGTCACGATTGGCAGCCTTGGCGGCGATGCGAACGTCGACTTGACCGGGCAGCGCTAAAACGCCCACGGTTGGATTGCTCGAATAGGCAATCAAGTGGCCGACTTTGTCGTCCACCGCGCTCTCGCCGATACCGACGATTTTCAACACTCGGTAATGAATGACCTCAGCCAAATTGAATTTGCGCCGCAAATAAGGTTCGACCTCGTTCTCGAACAGCCATTTCATCTCCACCGGCACGCCGGGAAGAGAATAAATGACACCGCGCGGTTCTTCGACGATGAAACAGGGCGCCGTGCCATTGGGATTTTTTACCGCAATGGCGCCTTCCGGCATGTAGGATTGCCTGATGTTATTCGGCGTCATCGTTCGCCGGCGACGACGAAAGTGCTCCTCGACCTGTTCCAACATCTCGGCATTCTGGACCAGTTTCCTTCCGGTCACATCAGCGACGACCTCGCGAGTCAAGTCGTCCTGCGTCGGACCCAACCCACCGCTGGTAATGACAATGTCCGCCCGCTCCAACGCGCGCGCGATGACTTCCTTCATCCTATCCGGGTTGTCGCCAACCACGGACTTGAAATAGAGATTCACGCCCAGCGCCGTAAGGCGCTGGGCCATCCACGCGGAATTGGTGTCGACGATCTGACCCAAAAGCAGTTCCGATCCGATCGCCACGATTTCTGCGTTTGCCATAGAAAACTTCTCCTTGATTCCATGGAAATTTATATCTTAGCCGAGCTGCCGGAAACAAGACGAATGTTCTATCCAATGTCGCGACCCTTGTTCGCTTTCGGCTTCTTTGCCAAAATACGACGATGATCATTTTGCTGTCGAATGATGATGGCATACAGTCCGAAGGCTTGACGGCTCTCGAAGAAAGCCTGCGCAAAGTGGGTGATATTCGCGGTGAAATCTACACCGTTGCGCCGGATCGCGCGCAAAGTTCCATGAGCCATGCCTTGACGCTGCACCGCCCGTTGCGGGTGCATGAGCTCGGCGCGCGCCGACTCGCCGTGGACGGCACGCCCGTGGACTGTGTGAAGCTTTCGCTCACGGGCCTTTTACCGGTCAAGCCGGATTTGGTGATTTCGGGTATCAACAAGGGACCTAATTTAGGCGACGACATCATTTACTCCGGCACGGTCTCCGCCGCCATCGAAGGCGCGCTGCTGGGTATTCCCGCGATCGCGGTTTCCCTGGTTACATTCAAGGACTTTGATTTCCGCGCGGCTGCGGAGTTCACCGCCACCTTGGTCGAGCGCATCGCCGAGCGCGGCATTCCGCCAAAAACACTTCTCAATGTGAATGTTCCCGCGATCCCAAAAAACGAAATTAAAGGCTGGCGCGCGACGCGCATGGGAAAACGCCACTACAGCGAAACCATCGTCGAAAGAGTCGATCCGCGCGGCGGAAAATATTATTGGATCGGCGGCGACGATCTTGGATTCGCCGATGAGGACGGCACTGACTGCAAAACGGTGCATGAGGGTTATATTTCCGTGACGCCGTTACAAGTCGATCTCACGGATTACAAATTGTTACAGAATAGCACCCTGCCGGAATTTCCTTGGCCGTGATTGATCTCACAGGCGGCAACTTCGATGGGCAACGACGGTAAGGAAGCCATCAGGCTCGACAAGTGGTTGTGGGCAGCACGCTTTCTTCAAAACACGCTCCCTGGCCGCGGACGCGGTCGGTGGTGCAAGATTGAAATTAACGACGACCGCGCAAAACCGAGCCGCGTTGTTCGCATCGGCGATAAATTGAACGTTCGGCGCGGCCCGTACGAGTGGACTGTCATCGTTAGGGACATATCCCCACTGCGCGACCCCGCCGCGCATGCGCAAAAACTGTATAAAGAAACCGAAGAGAGCCCGCGCACTTAGGAAATCGTAATGATAAGGCACTAGCACTCCAAAAATTGAGGAATTACGATGACGCAGAAGATTTCCGCCGCTGCCGTTACGATACTCATCGCGTTAATTTCAGAAGCGCCGCTCTTCGCCCAATCCACGCCCTATTTTCAAGGCAAGACCATCCTGTTGGTTCAGGGACGCGAGCCCGGCGGCACCGGCGCATTACGCGTGCAAGCAGCGATCCCGTTTATCAAGAAGTACCTGCCCGGCGAGCCGGTTATCGTCACTCAGTTTATGCCCGGTGGCGGCGGCCGAAAGGCAACCAATTATATTTATCACAACGCCAAACCCGATGGCATGACCTTCGGCAACGTCGGTTCTGGACTGATCGCAAACGCCATCCTTGGCTCGACTGGCGTCGAGTACGACATCGACAAGTTAATCTACCTCGGCGCCTCCAATAGTACGGCGCAGTATGTTTTCGGTACCACTACAAACTGGGTCTTGATACCTTGGACAAGCTCCGGGCGCGCGCCGGCCTGCGCATCGGTGCCCAGACTGTGGGGCACGATATTTACATCAACGGCAGGTTATTTTCGTGGCTGCTCGGACTCAAAGAACCGCGGTTCGTGACCGGCTATTCTGGCCCCGAGGTCGACTTGGCGATTGCCCGCGGGGAGTTGGATGGCCGCGCCAACATTCCCGATACAATTTTACAGAGGTCGCCGGAACATGTCGAAAAAAAGGTGATGAACTACCACGCGGTCATCCAGATACCGAAGGAAGATCGCCACCCCCACTCGGCATTTAGCAAACTGCCCGAATTGGAAAGTTTTACGAAAAGCGATAAAGAGCGGAAAATCATGACGATGTTTCGAAACTTCCGCTTGGTAGGCTCGCCGTTCATTTTGCCGCCGGGCACGCCTGCGGAGATTACCAACCTTTTCCGTGAAGCTATGCGTAAGACATTCAAAGATCCGGCGTTTCTAAAAGAGTTCAAGAAGTTATCCGCGGACGATGCCACGCCGCTGCTACCCGAAGCACAAGACAAGGCCATCAAGGATATCTCGCGCGAAACCGATGTGATCGGGCTTTTCAACAAGATCGCCGGCAGCGAGCCGCTGCCAGCTCGCTGACTGAAGTTGAATCTTCGTCTGGCAATCGTTGAACTGCGGAAATTAAAATAGCCCGCGGGCGTGTTCCTTTTCGAGTTCTCGACCCGAACGCGTCTGGCTTAACGGATTTTCAGCCAAAGAGGAACATACGACATGATCGACGGCAAACTGATCACCACCGCTCTTGAGCTACCGGGTTACCGGATCGCGCGTAATCTCGGTGTTGTGCGCGGTATCATTGTCAGGTCACGCAGCATCGTCGGCAATATCGGCGCGAGCCTGCAGACCCTGGTCGGCGGAAACATTTCGATTTATACCAACCTCTGTGAAAAGGCACGCGAAGATGCGCACCGATTGATGGTCGAACACGCGGCGCAGCTCGGCGCCAACGCGATTATCGGAGTGCGTTACGACGCGAACGAGATCACTCCCGGGGTGACCGAAGTATTAGCGTATGGCACCGCGGTCCATGTGGAGATTCACCGCAGCTGAATACCGTCGTCTTAGATTTCCAAAAGAGCGAGCCGACGGGGCTAGAGAACGAGAACGCAACAGACGACGAGTTTATGGGTTTGGAATTGCACGCTGGTGCGACCCAACCCCGGCGGTCACCCCAAGGCATCGGGCAATCCCTGCAGCACTATTCCACGATCCGGAACGATGTTGAAAACGTACTGCGCCGGCGCCATTGCAGTGCCGCGCATTTTTTCGATCGTCACCGTGCGCACAAAGCGACCATTCACGAGTTCCATCTCCAAAACAAACGTCCCCGATACTAAGTATTCTTCGATGCCGCGCACGTTTCTCTCCACTGCGTAAGTGGTCAATAAATTAGTCGTGTTGGTATTGGCCTGGAGCCCGTAGAACAACAGGCGTGCCTGGTCGAGAACGCGAGACATTGAATCCCGACTAAAGAGTAGCGGCCCCACCGGGTCGATGACCACCCGAGCAGCGCCCATCCGGGTGATGTAGTTGCTGAGATCGGTAACAACACGCTGAACGTCGACGTTTTTTCCTTGGCCGTCGGCGACGCGTGCACTGAAATACGCCGATGCGTCAAGAATCAAAAATTCCTTGGATTCGATAAATGGGGCAAGGTCCCAGCCCAGTGAAGCGGCTTGTTCAACGACATCTGCCGGCTTCTCGTCGATGGCGACATAAAGACCCTTTTCCTTCTCCATCAAGCCGCTGACCAGGTATTGTAAACCGAAAACCGTCTTGCCGGTTCCCGGTTCGCCGACAACCAGATAGGTTTTCCCTGCCCTGAGCCCACCCTCGATCAACATGTCGATCTCGGGAACTCCTGTCGGTATCCGTTTGGCTTTCATCGCCGAATGTTTCCGCGCTGTGCTACGATAACAAGACCTGACACGGAATGCCAAGGGCTAGCCGACGTCTTTACAAAGTCTGAGTCGACATTCGGCAAACTTTTTGCTGGCGGCGCGCTTCCCGAAATCGCAGAGTTGACACAGCGGTATGAGTTAAAATCTGAATCAAGCGCGCGGGGCTGCCAGCAGCGCCACCACCACGGCGATTACCGCCGGACCTTCCAGCGTCCGCTCTTTTCACGTAACTCGGCGCGCGCCCGCTCGATATCCGCGGACATGCGTGCCTGCATTAGCTTGAGCGGATCCCCGTCTTCAACAAGTATCTGATCTTTTGGCCCGTTGCCTTCACGCAATTCCTGCGGCCCTTGCGAGGCGACACCTAACCGAGGAAGCGCCGAATCCAAACGCACCTCCGGAGCTGCATCACGTGTACGCGAATCGCGCGGCATTGCCTCTTGAATTCGACTTACGACAAGACCTCGAGACGGCGCCAGTCCGGCTTCGGTTCGTGCCATTTGCTGGGTTAAGCTTTGGAGTTGCGCTTTGAGCTCGCGCATCTCGGTGTCACGTCGATCGAGATTGGGGATTTGCTGCGTGAGCTGCATTTGCAGCTCGCGAATTCTCGCGTTCAAAGTTTCCGCTGCAAGGTGACTAACCTCACTCCGCGCTTGAACATCGTCTAACTGCGCCCGGAGCGCAGCCAGCTCGGCTGCAAATCCGCCCCGCTGCTGCGTCGCCTGCGCAGTTCCGTTGATCATCAGCGCATGGGTTTGCTGCATCATCGACTCTATTTCCTTGATGCGCTGCGCCAGCCTTGCCAATTGGGTTTCGAGTTCTCGGTGTTGAAGGTCGCGAGTTCGGAGACTTTGTTTTTCTTGCGCCAGATACTCCTGAATTTCTTCGATCTTCGTGCGCACGGTCTCTTCCACGCTCTGAAGTAGCGCTTCCGCGGGCTGTCGTTGGATTTGCTGCTCGCTCAAGTCGCTCTTGATCGAATTCAATTCAATTCTGACACCGGCGGCAGTCTGCTCCACCGCGCGTTCGATATTCGCCATTCGATCGACAAAGGCCTCTATTTGAGCGTTGAAGTCACCTCGGTCAACTTTTATTTCTCCAACAACTCGCAGCTGACTTTGAATCTCACCGTCAAAGTCGCGTATTCTGGAAGCGATCTGGTCTTCTACCTCACGATTCAAGCGCGCTCGCTCGGCATCAAAATCAAGCGCCGACGCCATGACCCCCGCTGTGGACTCGACCCGCGGTGTGATGCTTTGCAGCTGGGAGCGCAACGCAACGAGATCGGCGCCGAGGTCGGCTAAGGAACTGGTGTTGTGTTCGGTCTCATGATGCAAATCGTCGACTCGTTTTTGCAACGATTCCTTTAGTGTTCGAATTGCCGACTCCGCCGGTTGTTGTCTGCGAAGCCGTTCGAATACATCCGCTTTGAACGTGGCGAATTCGTCTCTGATGCCGTCAGCCGCAAGCTTTTGCCCACGCTCGATGTCGCTTGCTGTCTGGGATCGAACTGTTTGGGCAGACAACTCCGTTCGCGCGATGCGTTCGGCTAAGGAGCGCAATTCAAGTTTGCAATCGGCGAATTCGCCCAGGGCGCGGTCGAGGCCCTCGGGGTTTGCGCTGCTCCGATTTTCCAGTTGCTGCACTCTAACGCCAAGAGTTTCGGCGATCGCTGCAAAGCGGGAGTAATCCGTTTCGATCTGCTTCTGGCGTTCGCGAGACTGAGATTCTAATGCCGCCACCTCGCCCTTGAACAGATCGGGCACACGGATAAATTGTTCGGCCAAGGATTCGAGCCCGCCCATGCGCTCGAAGATGCTTTGCATCTCTGTTTTTAGTTGATGTAATTCTTCGATTTGCGCGGTCGAGTTGACCCCCGCAAGCGGCTGATTTTGAAGCTCCTGGATCTGCGCGAGTAAGCTGTCCTCTAGCCGTCTGAATTGCTCAGCCCGCTGCGCTTCATTGACAGCCAAGGCTTGTGCCAGCCCAAAATCCGCGGCGGCTCGCCCAACGAGCCAGCCGAATAAAACGTCCTTGCCGGCTCCAGGGTCGCTCCCTTGAGCGTTCGACGGCTTATCATTCCCATCAGCTGCCACGAGATGTGCTCCTCGCAAAATGAAAGTCAGCCATTACTCTGCGTTCGACCAATAGTTCATCGGCCCCCTACGAAGCCAATTGTGTGCCATCGGCTTTGAGTCAAAAAAAACAATAAAAACCATAAGCTACATGAATTCTCCTAAAGACCTAAAGCACTGCTTTGGCCGCAAACGGACAATTTTGGGACCGAAAGCTGTCATGAGCAGAAATTTAAGACTAACTACGCGCTATGTTTCTCGATGCTACCAAACCCGGCTGGCCGGTCGGAGAGCGAGCTGCGACATGTTAGCGCCAACTGTAAGTGGGAAGAATTTTCATGTATGACCGCCTACTTCAGAATGCTATGACCGACCGGCTTCAATTCCTTACCAGCCGCTGTGAAACCGCAGATTCGGCAAGTCCTGACGTCCTGAATCGCAAGCCTACCATTCTTGAGCATCCACTCCTCGGGGTTGAGATCTTTGACACGCGCGCAACGGCATCGGCGACACCCACGCAGCTTGACGATTGAGTGAATTCGACTGTACGAGAATGTCAAGAAAATGGCACCGTCATCAGGGTTCGCCGTAAATTACTGTCCACCAATGGTGAGGCCACTGCGCATCCTTGTACAGCTTTGTTCTTCAACGACAATGTTTGTCCGTGCTTCTCTCTGAGGTTTTCTATCTTTATCGAAGGCTTACGTAAGTGGCAAATATCTTGCTCAATTCCTTCGACTCCAGTGCGTCGGCGGCGCAATCTCGATTATCGTAGAAAGTAAACGCGTCGAAGGCCGAGAAAGAAAGGCAGTCGAACAATGGCGTTCAGAAAAATTCTGCTGGTGGATGACTCCGAGACCATTCTGCAGATGGAACAGATGATTTTGGCGCCTGATTCCTACGAGCTCATTATGGCTCGAGACGGCGAAGAAGGCGTTGCAAAAGCGCTGGCGACCAAACCTGATCTCATTTTGATGGACGTTGTCATGCCCAAAATGAACGGCTTTGAAGCAGTGAAACAACTTCGCGAGAATGAACAAACTCGCGCGGTTCCCATCGTCATGGTGACCAGCAAGGCTGAAGCGGAGAGCATGGAAATGGGTTATCTGAATGGCTGCAGTGACTACATCGTCAAGCCGATCGATCGCCTCGAGCTAGTGACCAAGATCAGGAATCTGCTGGGCGAGTAGCGCTCGATCAGTCATTGGCCTCATTGCTGGTAAAACGAGTGGCAAAACTAAATATGGACTTCGGCGGCGCCGCGGCACAAACCATCGGAGGTCAGCGGACAAATTATTATCTTCACCCCGGCCAGATTTTCGTTTCCGCCGAAAGCCACGCGGTGACCACGATTCTAGGTTCTTGTGTTTCCGTGTGTCTTTGGGATCCGATCTCGGAAATCGGCGGCATCAATCATTTCCTGCTTCCATTCGATGTCGGCGACGGTCAAGCATCCGGGCGATTTGGCAATCTTGCCATGCGCGAGCTCATCGACAAGCTTCTTGCAATCGGCGCCGAGCAAGACCAGTTGCAGGCAAAACTTTTTGGTGGGGCCTGCGTCCTGGAGGCGTTTCGCAACCGCGACAACCATCTCGGAACTCAAAACGTTGAGGTTGCACGCGAAATCCTGGCCGCGCTCGACGTGCCGATTATCGGCGAAGACGTCGAAGGCCGAAACGGTCGAAAGCTGATCTTTCACACGGACACCGGTTCGGCGTGGATCAAGCGCTTATAGAAAACGGATATGGATATCGATTTTGCGGCGATCTTGCGAACCTTCGTGTCTGAATGTGAAGAGCATCTGGTTCGAATGGAGGAATCCTTGATCGCCCTAGAGACTGATCCCGATGATCAAAAGTCTCTCGAAGCGATATTCCGCGGCGCGCACACCATCAAGGGGAACGCCGCGGGCCTTGGATATGTGAAGGTCGGCGAGTTTGCTCACTCCTTCGAAGAGCTACTGCAACATCTGCGCAATAAGCTTGTGCCGGTCACGAAAGCAAGAATCACGCTATTGCTCCGCTCTGTCGACGCGCTTCGGCAAATGATTCCCGAAGCCATCGCCGGTACAGAAGAGCTTCGCCAAGAGCATCAAGTCTTGTCAAAAGAATTGACCGCTAATCACACTCTGCAGGTAGCGGATGAACCCGCAGCGGTGCAGTCGGATATCCATCATCCAAGCGTGCGATTCGGACGACGACGCGAGGACTCGCCGACGCGAATGGAACGTGCGGATACCGTGCGCGTGGACATTCAGAAGCTTGATCACATGCTCAACCTGGCCGGTGAAATCGCTGTCGCCCACGGCAGGTTGCGTCAGGTGCTCGATACTCGATTTCATCAAATCTCCGAAGCTTCGGAAGCGCAGGCTCAGTTGGAACGGCTTTCCATGGACCTTCAGGAGCAAATCATGAAGGCGCGCATGGTGCCGCTCGGGCCGATTTTTCGCCAATACATCCGCATGGTGCGCGATATCGCTCAAATGAACGGCAAAGTCGCGCGACTGGCGATTGTTGGCGATGATGTCGAGATTGATCTAAGCATGGTTGAACAGCTGAAGGATCCGCTCACGCACATGATGCGAAATGCCTTGGATCACGGAATAGAAATGCCGGAAACGCGCCGTGCCCGCGGGAAAGACGCGTGCGGTCTGATCACTCTGAAGGCGTTTCACGACGGCGCTAACATTGTCATTCAAGTTATCGACGACGGCGTCGGTTTGAACCGCGAGCGGATCGCTGCGCAGGTGCGATCTTTGGGCCTTGCCGCGGAGCCCGAGCAGCTCCCCGACCAGGAACTTTTTAAATTTATCTTCGAACCCGGGTTTTCGACTGCGGAAAGAATCAGTGATCTATCGGGGCGGGGCGTCGGCATGGACGTGGTACGGCGCAACATCGAAACACTGCGCGGAACTCTCGGCGTTGAGAGCCGGCCCGGCGAAGGGACGACGATCACCATGCGTTTGCCATTAACCCTCGCCATCATCGAAGGTTTTGGCGTGGGTATCGGAGACGAGACGTATGTTCTGCCGCTGCACGCGGTTCTCGAATGCATCGAACTACCCGACGAAGCGCGTTGCCATGACAGAAGTCGAGGGGTGATCAATCTGCGCGGCGAGCCCTTGCCGTATATCCGCTTGCGCGACTGGTTCGGACTCTCGAACGCTCGCCCGGTACGAGAGAATGTCGTGGTCATCGAAGTCGACGGAGTCAAGGCCGGACTTGCTGTCGATACACTTTATGGAGCGCGACAAACCGTTATCAAACCGCTGGGCAAGCGATTCCAGGGATTGTCGGCCATTGCCGGCTCTGCCATCCTCGGCAATGGTCGTGTCGCATTAATCCTCGATGTCCCCGGCCTGGTCCGGGAAGTTATCCGATTACAAGCACAAGGGCTGACGGCGGAAAAAGACTTCCAAAGAACGTTCGCGCCGAGCCAGGTGGTCACCGTCTAACACAGCGCAATTAACGGAGAAAATTCATGGGTGAGAAGCAAAACTCAACTGACGAAACGCAGTACTTGACGTTTCATTTGGCCAACGAAGAGTACGCCGTCGGAATCTTGCGGGTGAAGGAAATCATTCCGTACGGTGCGCTCACAAAAGTTCCGCAAACGCCTCCCGCCATTCGTGGGGTGATCAATCTGCGCGGCAGTGTCGTGCCCGTGGTGGATTTGGCATTGAAGTTCGGTCTCGCCGCCAGTTCGGTAACCACACGAACGTGCATCGTTATCGCCGAGGTAAACTTGGACGGAGAACAAACCATCATGGGCATCATGGCGGATTCCGTCAGCCAGGTGATCGAATTTTCCGCCGACGACATCCTGCCCGCTCCCCCGTTCGGCACTCGCGTGAGCATGAGTTTTCTCAGTGGCATGGGCAAGGCAGGAAACAAGTTCGTACTTATTTTGGACATCGATAAAGTGCTCTCCGCCGCGGAATTGGACGGCTTGGCGCCTCAATCGTCGATTGCGACAAGTCCCGCTGCGATCTCGACCGATTGACTGAAAGGCTGACAGCGCTAATGCGCGCACGGCGCGGCAGCAGCCGGACAAGGAGACGAAAATGCTCAGAACGATGAGACACCTCAAGATGAGAGGAAAACTCGCTCTCCTCTGCGGATTCTTCACCGGCGGCTACGCGTTGTTGGGGGCGCTTTTGTATAGCGTATGGTCAGCGCCGGCGGCCTCGGCGCCAACCATTTCTCTCAATCTGACGCTGATCCTCGGTGCCGCCATCGTTGTTACCGGAATTTCATTCGGCATTTATCTGGCTTGGAGCATCGCCCATCCGCTCGAAAGATTTTCTGCCAAACTCGAAGATATCAATATTGGGGGCTCCGGACTGATCCACTGGGATGAAGCCCAAGATCGTGGCGACGAGATTGGTGACGTAGCGCGCTCATTCAATCGGTTCACCACGACATTGAGCGAAGTTATCGACCAAGTGCGGTCGGTGACCGGTGCAGTTTCTGAGGCCTCCAGCCAAGTCTCCTCATCGGCCCAATTGTTGTCGCACGGGACGAGCGAACAAGCTGCCTCAGTTGAAGAAACCACCGCTAGCCTGGAGCAAATGCACGCATCGATCACACAGAACGCGGAGAACAGCCGACAGATGGAACAAATGGCTCAAAAGGGGGCAACAGACGTCGAGCAAAGCGGCAAAGCCGTCGCCGAGTCTGTCGACGCCATGAAAACCATCGCCGAGAAAATCTCCATCATCGAGGAGATCGCATATCAGACCAATCTGTTAGCTCTGAACGCTGCTATTGAGGCTGCTCGGGCCGGTGATCACGGCAAAGGCTTCGCCGTGGTCGCCGCGGAAGTAAGAAAGCTCGCCGAGCGGAGTCAAGATGCGGCTCAAGAGATCAGCAGTGTGGCATCTTCGAGCGTTAGAGTAGCCGAAAAGGCCGGCCACATGCTCACCGAGCTGGTTCCCGCGATCCGCAAAACAGCAGAGCTAGTTCAAGAAGTCGCCACTGCGTCCAGAGAACAATCGGCCGGAGTGGGGCAGGTTAACCGAGCCATGAACCAAGTCGATCAGGTGACCCAGACAAATGCGGCTGCCGCCGAGGAACTGTCGACCACGGCGGACGGAATGGCCACTCAAGCTGAACACCTGCAACACCTCATGAGCGTGTTCCGGGTAGACGGCAAACCAGCGCGCGACCCGTCTTTGCGGCCGGCGCCAACCCGCACTGCGATAACCAAGGCCGACTTGAGTCCGCTGAAATCAACGGCGCCATCGGCGCGCCCTCGATCGCTCAAGACGGGCAATGGCTTAGCTGACAAAACCTACGAGGATCAATATTTCCGGCGATTCTAGCGGATCGAGAAGTCATCCAATAGTCAAAGACCCCGCTGCCACACGAATCGGCACGCTTGGCTTTAGCGCCACCTATAACCGGCATCCGATCGTTGAACGAGAGGGATGATAATGAAACTGATTCAAAACAGTTTAAGGTTCAAAGTCGCCGCCGCGATTGCCGGCCTTTTGGTTTTGGTAATTGGCGTCGGCATGGGGATCAATATCACGTATTTCACCAGCGAGTATCTTCATTGGCTCGAGGAACGTTCCGAGATAATCGCCAAGCCGTTAAAGGATCGCGTGAGGGATGTGTTATCCCAAGTCGGTTACGACCCCGCGACCTTCGTCGTGTTAAAAGGCGACGTGGCGCTGTTGTTAAAAGAGAATCCGGAGCTCTCCCATGTTGCCCTCTATGATGCGCAGGGCAGGTTGGTGTTCCATAGCGACCCAGAGCAGGAAAAGAAACAACAAGTGAATAGTCAAGTCCAGCGGATGATTCAACGGCGCGATGGAAAAACTGCAATTCTTTATTTTGATGAAAACTATCATGTCCTTCAGCCGGTGATTCACCAAAAGGGTACGCTCTACCTTACCATCGGGTCGCGGGGAACCATCGTCCAAGCCGCGCGCTCAAGGATCATCGCCACCTTTCTTCTTTTAGCCGTCATTTCCCTCGCGGTGGCCGGAGCCGGCTCCTACATGGTCATTCAACGTTGGGTCGCTACGCCAATTAACGATCTGGCTTCGGTGGCTCAAGCGGTCGCCGCAGGTGACTTGACCGGAACCGTGAATAGCCGCAACGACGATGAGATCGGCAAGATGGAAGGGGCTTTTTCGCAAATGATCGTGGGACTGCAAGGTTTAGTGGAACAGGTTAAATCTGCCGCCGATACGGTCTATTGCGCGGCGAGTCAGGTTTCCGCCTCGGCGCAAGTCTTTTCTCGCGGCACGAGTGAACAAGCCGCGTCGGTTGAAGAAACCACCGCCAGCTTGGAACAGATGAATGCTTCCATTAGGCAGAACGCCGCAAATTCGCGCCAAATGGAACAAATGGCGCTCAGCGGCGCCAACGACGTAGAAGAATCCGGCAAGGCCGTTACGGAGTCGGCCAATGCCATGAAAACCATCGCAGAAAAAATCTCCATCATCGAGGAGATCGCCTATCAAACCAATCTTCTCGCTCTCAACGCCGCCATCGAAGCCGCCCGGGCCGGCGAACACGGCAAAGGTTTCGCCGTGGTGGCCACGGAAGTGAGAAAGCTCGCCGAGCGCAGCCAAATTGCCGCCCAAGAAATCAGCTCTCTCACCTCTTCCAGTGTCCGGGTGGCCGAACGCTCGGGAGAACTCCTAAAAGAGCTAGTACCGTCGATCAGAAAGACCGCGGAACTAGTTCAGGAAGTGGCAACGGCTTCGAGAGAACAGGCGGAGGGAGTCGCCCAGGTGAACAAGGCGATGACTCAGGTTGATCAGGTGACTCAGAGAAATGCGGCCGCCGCCGAGGAACTTTCCAGCACCGCTGAGGGGATGGCTAATCAAGCCGAACACCTGCAACAGCTTATGAGCGTGTTCCGGATAAAGATAGCGGATCAAAAGCAATCAGCATCTCAGCGCGGCCAAATCCGCCGACCAGCCGTCGCCGACACGAATGAAACTCAACGCCGGAGCACAGCCGCGATACGTGAGGTAACAGATCGGGTGGAAAACAACGATCCGCGCCAAAGAGTTTTGGCTGCCGAAACCGGAAGTCTGAATGCGGCGGCGCTGCTCCGAAGGGAATTGTGAGCCGATTACGATTTTTCAGGTACGCCGATTGAAAAGCTTTCGCCGCCGATAACAATTTCATTGAAACGCTGCAATCAAATGTCATCCCTAGCCTAACTTCCACAGGCCCGACCGGCATTCTCAAGCGAAAAAGATCGTCGATGACGCGACGCTCAGAGATGCGCCGGACCCATCATTTCGGCCTTGTAATAAAAGGCGCGGAGCCATTTCCGAAATTAAAGCGAAATAACCTTTTCGGCGTGTTCACTCCACCATGACTCAGCTTCTTTCGGCAAATCGGGCAATCAATCGATCCTTCGACGGCTGTTCCGCACAATGGGTAACCAACTTTCCGGCAATACTCGTAGATTACCTGGCTGAGAAAAAGTGACGCAGTGTCATGCGCCGATGCTCGATCTTCGGAACGGAACTTGCTGTTACGACTGCAGTTGCAGAACATGATGGGCGACTGAGTGAAAAAAATTCTCTAAAAAGTGCGCAACTCCCCTAGTCTGCCATCACCTTCTTGGCTCAAGGGTAAAACGAGCCGACGCACCAACCGGCAGACGGACGGTGGTATTACATAATTGGAAGACTTAGGAAAATTATGAACGGAGAAGGGAGTAACATGAACATGAAGACACAAGTTATCGCAATCTTGGTGCTGTTTTTCAGCTGCGCCTCCGGTTCAGCACAAGAAAAGATTGTTGTCGGCGGTTCGGGATCCCTCAATGAAGAAGTCACTGACTTGGCCAAGGCCTATATGGCGAAAAATCCCGCAGACGCTATCGAAGTTCGACCCGAGTCGATGAGCAGCGAGGGCGGTATCGCCGGAGTGCGCTTGGGCAGATTCCACATCGGCATAATTTCCCGGCCGCTGGCTCAGACGGAAAAGACCAAGCTCCTCTATCTTCCGATCGCGCGCACGCCGGCCGGCGTCGCGTTTCACAAGTCGATCCCCGTCACCAATCTTGCCGAAGCGCAGATCTGCGATGTTTTCGGCGGTAGGATTAAATCGTGGAAAGACGTCGGCGGCAACGACGCCAAGATCACCGTTTTGACGCGCAAAAAAGACGACAACAATACGGAAGCGTTCCGTGAAAAAATGTCTTGCTTTAAGGATTTAACGATTACAGCCGAAGCGATTGCGTTAGTGCGCGGAAGCGAGATCTTGGCCGCTCTCGATAAACGTCCGGGCACGGTGGGAATTGTCAATTTGGGCTCTAGTTTTAATGATTATGAGAACATCAAAGCCGTCGCGATCAACGGCGTAATCCCTGCGCCGGAAGCCGCGCGCTCTGGGAAGTACCGCTATTTCAGTGAACGCGGACTGGTGACTCAAGGAGAACCACAGGGGCTCACCAAGCGTTTCATCGAATTCATGGCTACGGCCGAAGGCCGCAAGATTATCGGATCGCAGGGAGCGATCCCGGTCCGATAATCGGCGAAAACTGCAGCCAATGAGTGATTTCTTCTCAAAAATCGCCAGCGGAAGCTGGAGCAACCGACTTACCGTTCGTTTTAGCGTCGTGATCGGTCTCTCCTTGCTGCTCATGTCCTCTCTGGCGACTTTGGTCAGTGTTCAATTCGAGCGCCATTCTTTGGTTAACCGCCTCGAAGATCAGGCGATCCGCTTTGCCGATCTCTTCGCCGCGAACGTCGCCACGTCGCTGTTTACTTTCAATCAAGCAAATATCGACGCCGTCGTTGCCGGCTTTAGCAGCGACGAGATGATTCGATTTCTCGAAGTCCGAGAGACGTCCGGAAAGGTCATCGCGGTGAAAGGAGCACAACAAAACCCGGGAGAGATCGTTACCGCAACCCGCTATGTGAAGTACTCTAATCAGCCGGTCGGAAGGGTATCCGTATCTCTCTCCACCGAATCAGTGGAGGCGTCGCTACGCCGGTATTGGTGGCTCGCTGTTCTTCGAGAAGGACTGGGGCTGCTGCTGGTTTCGTTGGTGTTGACCGCTTTGGTGCGCCGCGAGGTATCCCGACCCATTCAGCAAGTGGCGAATGGTTTGCGCGACATCGCGTGTGGCGAAGGCGACCTCACCAAACGCATTGAACATGCGTCTCGAAATGAAATCGGCTCGATGGCCCAGTGGTTCAACGACTTCGCCGATAAGTTATCCCTCATCATAGTGCAGGTCAGGGAGGCCACCAATGCGGTCTCCGCCGCAGCGACGCAGGTCTCCTCGTCGGCGCAAGATTTGTCTCGAGGAACAAGTGAGCAGGCGGCTTCGGTCGAGGAAACAACCGCAAGTCTCGAAGAGATGCACGCCTCGATCACGCAAAACGCGGAAAATTCGCGTCAGATGGAACAAACCGCTCTCAAGGGAGCCCATGACGTGGAGGAGTCCAGCAAAGCCGTTACGGAGTCCTTAGACGCCATGAAAACCATCGCTCAGAAGATTTCCATCATCGAGGAAATCGCCTATCAGACCAACCTACTCGCGCTCAACGCGGCGATCGAAGCCGCTCGCGCGGGTGAACACGGCAAAGGTTTTGCCGTCGTGGCCACCGAAGTCAGAAAGCTTGCCGAGCGCAGTCAAAACGCCGCGCAAGAAATTAACGCCTTGACAGCGTCCAGCGTCCGCGTCGCTGAACGTTCCGGCGAACTGTTGACAGAATTAGTTCCAGCCATTCATAAGACCGCAGAGCTAGTTCAAGATGTCGCCAGCGCTTCCAAAGAGCAAGCCGCCGGCGTCGCGCAGGTTAACCGCGCGATGATCCAGGTTGACCAAGTGACTCAACGGAACGCCTCGGCCGCTGAAGAACTCTCCAGTACGGCTGAAGAAATGGCGTCGCAGGCCGACAGTCTTCAACAGCTCATGGCGCTTTTTCGAACTGCGACTTCAAACATTTCACAACCATCTGCCGCCCCGAAAAAATCCCGGGAAAAATTTCAGCCTCGCATGCCGACGGCGAATCCCAGACTGGCGGTGCAGAGACGAGCTCCAGAGTTAAAGACGAACGGAACGGCAAGTTCATTCTTGAACGAAGATCAGGAATTCAAGCGCTTTTAAGACAGCCGTCGAGACAAAAAGACCGAATTGATTTGCTAGGCCCATGAAAACGATGTCCGACCGTGAGTTTAACTTGTATCGCAAGCTCATTTACAGCAGAGCGGGGATTTGCCTGAGCCCGCCAAAGAAAGCCCTATTGGAAGCCCGGCTTGGTCGCCGACTGCGAGAATTGGGTCTTGAGTCATTTCTCGCCTACTACCAATACGTCATAGAAGACACCAGCGAAAGCGAACTTGTCCAGTTGTTAGATCGCGTTTCGACCAATGAAACTCATTTTTTTCGGGAACCCAGGCAATTTGATTTTCTCGAAGAAAAAATCTTACCCAATTGGGTGATCCAGGCTAACGGCGGACTGCGGCCGCAACAGGTCCGCGTCTGGAGCGCCGGTTGCTCGACCGGTGAAGAGCCCTACTCGTTGGCGATGATGCTCTTAGACTATCTTCCGCCCGAGCGCGGCTGGGAGATAGAGATCATGGGAACCGACCTTTCGTCGCGCGCCATCGAATCGGCGCGAAGAGCCATTTGGCCGATCGTAAAAGCGCAAGAAATACCGGAGAAGTACCTCAAACGGTTTATGCTCAAGGGCATCGGTTCGCAAGCGGGATGCATGAAAGCCGGGCCGGAAATCCGCGCGATTGTGCGCCTGGAAAATCTCAATTTAAACGCCGAATACTATTCGATCGCTGGGATTTTCGACCTGATTTTGTGCCGCAACGTTCTAATCTATTTTGATGCAGAGTCGCGGGCCCGCGTCATTCGTCGCCTACAAAATTACCTCGCGCCCGCGGGTTACTTGTTCGTCGGCCACGCCGAGAGCTTGAACGGTCTCAGCGAACAACTCCGGCATGTGGTCCCAACGGTCTATCATCAGGCTGCCGTAAACAAACTCGCGCCTACCGCCTCCTTCGCGCCGCCTTGGGGGGCGGGCGCAGTTTAATCGTGTCCATGGATCACCGATCCCTGCATGTCCTGGTAGTCGACGATTCCGCGGTGGTCCGCGAAGTCATGACGGCCGTGCTATCCCAAGAATCTGGGATCACAGTGGCGATAGCCGCGGATCCGTTTATTGCCATGGGAAAGATCAAGCAGCAGCGCCCCGATGTGATCATTCTCGATATCGAGATGCCACGCATGGACGGCCTGACTTTTCTCAAGAAAATTGTCCGAGAGGATCCCATTCCTGTCGTCATTTGTTCCGCGCTCACCGGACCAGGCACGGCGGTCGGGATTCAGGCGCTCGAAGAAGGCGCTGTCGAAGTCGTGACCAAACCGCGCTTAGCCGTAAAACAGTTTCTGCACGAGTCGGCAGTCATCCTAATCGACGCTGTACGCGCGGCCGCGAGATCGCGGGCGAAGCCCCGCCAAGCGAGTGAACGATCTTCGGCGGGGCGATCCGGAGACACGGTATTACCAACGCAGACCCAACCCGCCGTTGGTAAAAGTACCGAAACAGTCATCGCCATCGGCGCCTCTACCGGCGGGACCGAAGCTTTGCGAGTTATTCTAGAGGCAATGCCCATCGACGCTCCTGGAATGGTGGTTGTCCAACATATGCCCGAAGGCTTCACCAAGGCTTTCGCACAACGCCTGAATCAGACCTGCGGCATCGAGGTGAGGGAGGCCGTCAATGGCGACCCGTTGACGGTAGGCCTGGCGCTTGTCGCGCCTGGGAATCGCCACTCGATTCTTAGTCGTGACAGCACACGGTACGTAGTGGAAGTGAGCGATGGGCCACTAGTCTCACGCCACCGTCCGAGCGTCGATGTGCTGTTTCGTTCCGTCGCGCGAGTCGCGGGCGCCAACGCCATCGGTGTCCTCTTGACCGGCATGGGCAGCGACGGCGCCGAGGGGTTGCTGGAAATGAAAAAAGCCGGGGCTTCCACGATCGCGCAGGACGAGTCGTCTTGTGTTGTTTTCGGCATGCCGAAAGAAGCTATCGAACGAGGCGCGGTCAGTAAGGTCGCAAGCCTATCGCGAATTCCCCATGAGATTTTGAGCGCGGGGTCGCAAAAACAATGGAGTCTCGGCGCTCGCAGATAAGCCGGACGGAATCGGATTCCAGAGATTCGAATCGTCGATTGAAATAAATCTTGGTTAGAAAAAAGGAGGGTATCGTCGTGGACAATATCAAGAAAGTGAGCGTGATGGCGGTTGATGACTCTAAGACCATGCTCGCTATGATTGCGGCCCAACTAAGGGACAGCAATTTTGAAATCGTAGCGACTGCTAGTGGTGGCTTGGAAGCCGTGGAAAAATACAAACAATTCAAGCCGCAACTCGTTCTACTGGATATCGTCATGCCGGAAGTCACCGGAATCGATACCCTCGTGCAACTGCTGGAAACGGATACGAGCGCGCGCATCGTCATGGTCAGTTCGGTCGGCACCGAAGATACCGTCAAGGACTGCTTGCGCAAAGGCGCTAAGAGCTTTTTGCAAAAGCCGCTGCAAAAAGAGGGCATGCTGAATATCCTGAAAAATGTTTGCCAAGACACCGGGGTGGAATTATGAGCACGAGATTTTTTGGACAGTACTTGCTGGAAAAGGGCCGCATTACTTCGCAGCAGTTGCTCGACGCGTTGGAATGCCAAAAACAGATCGCAGCGCCGATCGGCATCATGGCCCTCGAGCGCGGAATGCTGGCTGCAGAACAGATTAAACAGGTGCTCCAGCAGCAAAAAAGAAGCAATGAGCGCTTTGGTGAAATCGCCGTCGCCCTGGGCTTCCTGACACAGACCCAGTTAAACGAACTACTGGACTCGCAAGACACGAATCATCGAGTCAAGTTAGGCGACGCCCTGGTTTCCAAGGGATATATGACCGTGGAAACCTTAGAGAAAGAGTTAAAGGAATACAAAATAGAATCGGAAAAATTCGCGTCGGAAATGACCACCTCATTTAACAATGTGGCCCACAAACAAATAGTCAAAACCTTTACCGACCTGATGTTGATGATGTTCACGCGGTTTGGCAAGCAAGATATCATCATCGAGCGTTGCGAGACCGGCAAAGAGAAGGTGCGACTGTTTCGCTGGGTGATTTCGCAGAAGATCGCAGGAGAAGATGTCCAGTTCAATTGTTTGCTTTCCGTGCCTCCTAAATTGCTGTTGCAGATGGCCTCGACGATGCTGGATGAAAGCATCAGCACAGCCGACGAGCTTGCCTTGGATGCGACCAAAGAGTTCGTCAATATCGCCAACGGCACGGCTTGCGCCAAGCTTTCGGAGGACGGAGTAAGTCTGACGATGCGGCCGCCGGAAGTGTTCGAAACCACGACGACGCCTTATCCTTTGCAAGCCAAGGACGTCGTTTGCGTCCACCTTGCCGCACCGGATGGGAAATTGGAAGTCGCGTTTGAGTTCTGAAATCAGCGAAGCAACGGAAGCTCGCCCAGAGCCTTCCGCCCTTCCGCGCCGAAGTAGATCTCGAATCCTGAAGCGTTGATCTCAGTCTCTACGATGAAAAAAACCAACCTTGTTCAATTAAATGAAATTTCCAGATGAGTGCGAGAGAACCCGAATCGAAGCTTCGCTCACAATCAGCCTTCCACTATAGGTCAACGCTTCTAAGCGAGCGACCGTGTCACTAGTCTGAAGGTCAAGTTGTGTCGCTTCGACGTGACTCGGAAGATCGGCGATCCAATCGCCATCGATGTCTTCCGCGCGGCATTTCTCCATTGCCCTTGGTTCTCGGCGCAGCGCCAGCGAGTCTCACGCTGGCGGAATCAATCGCTGTGGCATCGAATAATTAGCCAGCTATTGCGCACAGGCCACCGGATTGCCCGCACAACTGTTAGCTTCCTCGAGCAACGCTTGAGCTTGATTGATTAACTGCCTTCCACGAACTTCATTAAAGACCTTCTCGTTAAAGACCGCGCCGTTGAGCATCGCCTTCATTTCTGCGGCGATCTCGTCCAGTTGGTCGGTCCATTTCAGGATCCTGTCTGTGAGCGCGATGTACGTCACGTCATCGGTCGTGTCGCTGGCCAACGCCGCCGTTGAAACCTTTAGGCTGTCCATCCCAAGCTGACCGAAGGGCGCATTGATTTGTTTGTACACGCTCGCAAGTTGCTTCAAGGTGTCACATTGAGAACACACAGGCTGCCTGCGGCTACGCCCGCGCACGGGCTGGACATGTTCCTCAATGGTTTCGGTCAACACGCGGCCGTCATGGATATAGGTATCCTGCAGGCCAAGAAGCGAAAGCATCGTCGGACGCACATCCGCGTGATCGGACCATGTGCTGTCGTCCTGAACGCGGTTGCTAACGCCCGGCACGACTAGGCCCAACCAGATGGTGGCGATCTCCGGCTGAATTCCTCCGTGGTTCCACGCAAACGTGGACGTTGCCGGTGTCGTCGGCACCGTGATGCAGGGCGCAGTGCAGTTCGCCGCGCCCGTAAAGAGGAAATAATCCGGCTGGGCGAACATCGCCAACGTCGGCGTTCGCTGCGGGTCGGCGGTGATCATGTGCAAGAGATCCATTTCGACCGGGTCGGCAAGGGCGACCGTCATGTTATCCGTCTGGCCCGTGTAAGGGTTGACCGCTGTAAGCTTGGAGACGGCGCGGCCGAAGGCGCGCGCGACGGAACTATTTCGCGACGGATTGCCGTTGAGGTAGATCGTCGGCGCCATGTCTGCGTGAACGGTGAATGGCGTCGTAATCTCCTGTTGAGTCGCCAGCAAGCCGGTCAAGTTGCCGTTGACTTCGCCGACCAAACTATATGGTGCACGGCGTGTTGACGCCATCGCAATTGGAGTTGGTTGGCTGCGAGCCGACAAAGTGGTCACCCTCCTCGACGGTAAAGACAAACAGGGTGTTGCTCTTGTCGATCCCGGCCTTAGCCAGCCGTTCAAAGAACTTGCCGAACGCCTCGTCGTAGTTCTTCAACTGCTGCACGTAGTCCGCTTCGCCCGGGCCGCGGGTCGCGTGGATTTCGCCAGCTTTTCCGTGCTGGTCATGCGCGTCCGAAATGTAACCAAACGTGATGGGAATCCCGGCCTCCTGCATCTGCGCGATATAGGCAAGGGTCGTGCTCGCGAACAGCCCATCAAAGCCCGGAAACCCCGGCTGATCGAACTGGTCCGTGATCGGCTCGCTGTTGAGATTGTTCACGACCCCGCTGCCGCCGTTGATTGCAGGATTGACGTACTTCGCTCCGAAGAGCCCCAGGAAACCATTGTAGCCGCCCGATTCATCGGGCAGGAGAGCGGGGCGCGCGTGTGCGTTGCCGGCGCAGATGCCGCCGCCTTGGCCGCAGTGGATCGCGAGACCGACAAAGTCCGTCTGAGCAAGGTTTCGCACCGCAGTGTTCGCCGCCGCGGCATTCGATGCCAGCGCTTCGGTAAACTCTGGTGAGCCCGCCCCGAAAACCTTTGTGATGTCTCCGTTCGCACCGGTGCTGGTATTTTCGAGAACGATGTTCGCCAGCGCAACGGCGCCGAAATCACAGCTGGCACGCGTGTACGGCACCCAAGGTGCGGGTGCGTTCTTGGGCGTGCCGCTGTCCGCATTCACCATGTTCGGGAGAGGATCGGCCGGCGGCGCTCCCGTGTCGTCGACGAGATCGGTCCAATACTTGAACGACGAAGAAGAAAGGGTCGTTCCATCCGACTTGAAGTACCGATACGAGTTGGCGACGGACTGCCCGTGCCGGTCTGAATACATTCCCGTGAGGTTCGTCAGGATCCCGTTCGCTGTGTGCGAGATCAGGACCGTGTGATTATTTGTGAGTAACGTCCCGTTGCTTCGAATAAAATTGAGCAGGTTCAGCATCTGCTCAAGGTCGGAAGGCACATTCGGGTTGTCGCGCAGGAAATGCACGTTGTCGAAAATGAGGTAAATGACATGCTGAATGTTACCGCGCGCCGACTTGATCTGGCAGGCGCCGCTTGGTTTCCTGCTTGCCTGAGCTGCCAAGCCTATGTCATGGGCTAGAATCGAAATTGCGACGAAACAAACGAGCAATTTCAGCAAACGGAAAATGCTCCTCGAGTTGATTTTTTGGAGAACTTGTACCTGCATAGCATTACCTCCCGGTTGAAATTCAGTTGTTGATAACGAACCGATCTCGGACAAACGACGTACATTCCGTCTAGCCGTAAACGCTCACAACGATGGTGCCGACGATTTCAAAAAGGACACAGAGAAACAGCCATGCGATTAACTCAATATTTTCTCGCACGATGGCATCTCCCCTTTCGCTTTTTGCTTCTCGACTGTCTTCTGCCTGAACGCAGGTGGGGAGCCGTTTGAGAAAAACGCGCCCCCATCGACTGGCGGCACGAATCGAACGCATGGTAAGCGCGCATTGTTACTGGTTGGTCACCACCAAATGATCTTTCGATGAACCTAATCGGCTCGGCGGCGTCATTGGCTGGTTTGGATCTGACCTCAAGCACAACTATTTCCCGCCGTTGGCTAGCGGTTTATCAAGCTCGATAATGTTGAACTCGTTGTCATCCGGCTTGCCCGAACCACCGTGGCGCGCGACGAGAATGTCAGAAGCGACCGCAGACGGCAGGGCCGCCGCGAAACTTAAGGACACGGCAATCGCCGCTCTGAATCACGCAGCAGATTAAGAATCTCACGCTTTCAAACATGATAATTCCTCCTTTTGTGAATTCCTGTTGCGGCTTGATGGGTTCACCTCGAAACGACAACACGCTACGCCCGCGGCTTTAAGCCGCGATGACAGTTCGGAAAAATATCGGTAAAGAGCTGATGAACTAAGTCGGCGTGCGTCCGTAGCTCGGTAGAAGATATTTCTCGCTTTATCGTCGGCCGTAAACGGCGACACGGATGGGTTTGCTGCGCAGTTCGAACTCGTTCACCACGGGAGTGACCACCGCAACACCAATGTGCAGACCGACCGTTTACCTGGAAACAGCTGAAGCGACGGGACACTCTTCTTCACGATCGCTTCACAAAATTGCAACAGAGTCCTTACGTAAGGGGGCAATTCTGTCGGGCAATCAACGAAGGCGAAAAGTCAAAACGTCGGATCACTTCGAATTCAAGACGGAAGGATATTTCGATGGAACAAAGGTTTTCCCTGCAATCCTTTGCGCCGGACGAGGTGCCGGCGCTAAACGACGATGCCCCGTCTCGGTGGCGATATTCGCAACCGGAAAAGGAGTTGTTACTGGCGGTTTTGAAGGACGCTATTGCGACATATAGAAAACATTTCCTCTCGGGCAACTCTTTCTTCAAGGAGGCTGAGCGTTGGTTTTTCGAAGAACATACGGAGCGCCTGTTCTCCTTTGAGACGATCTGCATCATGCTGGACTTGAGTCCCGAGAGAATTCGGAAAGATCTACAGAAATTTCCGGTGAAACGAACTTCCAGTCGGAAACTTGACAATCGATCATCGCCGCTTCCGCTCCAATCCCTGTCGCACGAGTAATGGCCCTCGCGAAGGTTCGACGCAGCGGAGCACGATCTTTGTTGAGTTGAATCGCGACGGCGATTTACCGATTCTTAATCATTTGTTCATTTACTGTTAACCGTAGCTCTTCAGACTCGCGGCCATTCAATGGCGAAGGTCGTCAAATGTGGTTGCGCCGGATCATTCCAGAGGCCCAGCGCAAGGTCTCGCGTTGACGGCTTTTGACGAGTGGCGCCAAGGAACTCGATATCGATGCAAGGTCTTATGTTATTAAAAAGGACAACAGTCCGAACGGAAAAGTATGCTAGTGGTCTCCCACGAGGTAAGTAACACTACGACGATCTTCGAGATCGATAAGAATTAGCTCGTGGTTGATTGACGATGGTTGTTGAGCAGACGGCCTCCTAGGTTGCGGAGGCGGCCAATTCGTATAATCGATCTTGAGATCGCAGAGGGGCGCCGCCATCGGTTGGCGTGCGTAGATAACTCCCATCCGGGTGCATCCACCAGCCTTTGATATTATCGCAGAGCTGGGTGTCGAGAATGTCTTTGAGACGTTTTTGCAGTACGGGATCGAGAATCGGAAAAGCGATCTCCACGCGTTGGTCGAAATTGCGCTGCATCCAATCAGCCGAGGCTAACAGAAAAATTGGCTCGCCGCCGTTCTGAAAATAAAAGATCCGGGCGTGTTCGAGGTAACGATCAACGATGGAAAGTACGCGGATACGTTCTGAGATTCCGGGCAGTCCCGGCCGCAAACTGCACATGCCGCGCACGAGCAGTTCAATCTGCACACCGGCTTGGCTTGCCATATAAAGTTCATCGATCACGGCCGGATCGATCAGGCTATTCACCTTGGCGATGATGCTCGCAGGTTGTCCGGTGCGGGCGTGATCTGCCTCCTTTCGGATCCGCGCCAAGAACTGCTCTCTCAGCGCGACCGGCGCCAGCAGGAGATGATTGAATTTCTGCGGACGGGTGTAGCCGGTGAGTAAGTTGAAAAGTTCAGTCAAGTCCTGGCCGAAAGCATCGCGGCAAGTGAAAAGACCGAGATCGCTGTAGACGCCGGCCGTACGAACATTGTAATTCCCGGTGGCGAGGTGGCAATAACGTCGAATGTCGTCAGCTTCCTGGCGCACCACGAGACAGATTTTGCAGTGGGTCTTATACCCGACCATGCCGTAGACGACATGGGCGCCAACTTTTTCCAAAGCGCGCGCCCAGGTGATGTTGGCTTCCTCGTCGAAGCGCGCTTGCAGCTCGACTAGAACAGACACTTCCTTGCCTGCTTCCGCGGCGCGGGCCAACGCTTGGGCGATCGGGGACGAGGCGCTGACGCGATAGAGCGTCATCTTGATCGCGAGAACTTTCGGGTCCTTGGCTGCTTCTTCGACGAAACGAGTGACCGCATCGAAGGTCTGATAGGGATGAAACACCAAGACGTCGCCGCTGCGCATCGCGCTCCAGATATCCGGCGCGTCCTCGAAAGCCGGCACGGAGAGCGCCACGCGCGGCCGATCTTTCAATCTAGGCACATTCACCGCGGCGTAGAGTTGAAATAAGTCGGTGAACGCTGTAAAGCCGGCCCCCGGGTAAAGATCTTCGATCCCAAGCTCCAATTCTTCGACCAGCTGGGCGACGATTTCCTTTGGCAACGCCGGATCATATTGCAGCCGGACCGCGACACCCATGCGCCGGTCACGGATCCCCTGCTCAATCGTCATCAACAGATCTTCATCTCGGCGCGCGATGCCGAAATCGGCGTCGCGGGTCACCCGACAATCGCGACGCACCGGTTGCGCGCAAGGACACGACCAAACATAAAGACCGATTGGCCAGGTAAGGAAAAGGATGACCGGGATCGATGGCCAAGGGCGTCACGATGGGATACAGCGTGCGGTGAAAGTATTCCTCCAAAAACCGCTCTTGCTCGCCGCTCATCTCGTCCAGGTGAACCAGATGGATTCCTTCCTTGGTCAGTTGCGGCATGATCGTGTGCAGGAAACAATGGTGTTGTTCTTCGGCCAATTCGTGGACTCGTTTAGAGACGGCAGACAAAGTTTCATCCGGCGTCAAACCGTCGGGATCGACGCTTTGGTCACCGTCCAAGATCATCCTCTTGAGCCGCGCCACGCGGACCATGAAAAACTCATCCAGGTTCGAGCTGAAGATGGCGAGAAACTTCACCCGCTCCAGCAACGGAACGGTTTCGTCCTTCGCTTCTTCGAGAACGCGGCGGTTAAATTCCAACCAGGACAATTCACGATTGATATAAGCATTCGCATCCATAAGAACCGGCTTCCTAGTCGCCGCAGCCAAGCACACCGAAAAACATTTGACGCTACGCTTCCGGTCAGCGACTAGCCCTTCTAGCGCTCGACGTCGAGTAGAGTGTTACGAAAATATGAACTTTTTGTTAAATGGATGGTGTGCACGAGAACGCCCTTAAAAACGCGGGTGCAGGCAAATTAGCAGGACATTCAGGTTGGCTTTTTCACCGTCGCTGACGGCGCGGGTCTGACGACATACTTGCCGTTGGTTTTTTTGGCTGGTTGCATCAATCCCACGGTGCGACCGGGAAACCCGGCGGCGTCGAAATACATATTGTCGCCGACGATTTGAAGTTGCAAGACGGTCTGGAGTCCGTTGGCAGCCGCCGAGGAGATCCGCGTTAAGTGCTTAATTCTAGGCAAATCTCTTGCGCCGTCCTTGAGCGTCTCGGAGAGAATTCGGCCGACGAGGCTGCCTTTCTTTGGGAGTTCCAACCGGAGGATATGCGCGGCCGTCATACCGATATCGGCATTACTGGCAGGCGCTGGATTCACAAACCTCAAGCGAAAACTCGGACCGATGGCAGCCATGAAGTTACTCGTGTCGGCCCGGCTAAAGCTACCGTGCATGCCTTGCCCCTGTTGCAGCGTGTGGTCCGCAACTGTTACGCCGCACATCAAAGGCTCGCCGCAACCCGCCGCAAAGGAACGAAAGTTGATGACGATCGCGGGCAGCGGAGTTATTGCGGAACCTTTGAAATTGATCGAGCTCAACGGCAAAGTTCCCGGTACGCTGCCGAGCGAGTCGTCGACAAACAAGCCGCTGACGTAATCTTGTCCGAGCAGCATGTCGGCAATTTGGCCAACCAATTCTTTGGCGTTTGGTTTGGGCAAATAAACCAGATCCGCGCCGCCGTTGGCGGCAACAACAACATCGGGCGACAATGGATCAGC